>JAABUZ0100000098.1_pt1 | contig 207817 bp, 187 predicted proteins | sample 5562091 | NCBI WGS metagenome assembly JAABUZ01 (sample SAMN12813069, study PRJNA571459) | rock metagenome | isolation source: Antarctica rocks | place: Antarctica: Victoria Land, Linnaeus Terrace sud | collected 2015-12-21
CATGAACGAAATACGATGATACTGGAGAGCCTAGTGCATCGAAAGGGTGCATGCTAGGTTCGGAGGAGGGAAGTCGAAAAAGTGTCAGGAATGGTAACTCGTCGGCTTCCTATCCTACAAGGTGCATGTCACCGAGAGTTGTGATGACGACGCTCCTCATCTGGTGACTGATGTGCATACCACGCCTGCGACCACATCGGATTTTGAGATGCTTCCACCCATCCAAGCCACCCTTGCTCAACAGCAAACTCTCCCGCGAGAGCATTTCGTCGATGCAGGATATGTGACCACTAGCCATCTCATCACGAGTCAAGCTCAGCATGGAGTGAAGCTCATTGGACCTGTCGCGCCTGATACGAGTTGGCAAGCCCAAGCAGGAGCAGGATTTGAAATTGCCAATTTTACTCTTGATTGGCACGCTCAACGCGCTGTCTGTCCTCAAGGATGTCAAAGTTGTCTGTGGATGGAACGCATAGATCGACACCAGCAGGCAGTAGCCCATATCAAATTTGCGAAGCAAGATTGCTTGGCGTGTCCTGTGCGAATGCACTGTACTCATTCATCCAAGGAACCACGAAATCTCATGATCCGCCAAGACCGAGCGTACCAGGTCTTACAAGAGGCGCGACAACGACAAAAAACACAGGAGTTCAAAGACCTGTATGCTACTCGCGCAGGGATTGAAGGGACCATTTCTCAGGAGGTGAGAGCATTTGGAGCACGCCGATGTCGTTATGTGGGAGAAGCGAAAGCTCATTTTCAACAACTGATGACTGCTGTCGCGGTCAATAGTGTTCGGTTGGCTGCATGGATTGCTGAGCAACCACGAGGGCAAACCCGCCACTCTCGCTTTGCGGTTCTCGCACCAGCTTCGTAGCTCCATACCTTGTTGATGAGGCTTTTGATTTCGCCGACAGAATCCTGTCAAGACACAAAACGAGGTTTGGATAAGAGCTACTTTCCTCCTTTTCACTCCTGTGTTCTCAACGCCGTTCGCTCAGACCTTGTGAAAATACACTTCGGCTGGCGTCTGGTCATTGAGTGCTTGATGCAGACGTTCGTGATTATAAAACGTGAGATAGCGAGTTAACGCTTGACGCGCCTCTCGTGGCGAGAGGTCCTCATGAAGATAGACTGCCTCATACTTTACGGTACGCCACAAGTAGGGTAGGCACCCGGCGAGGTACAGGTTTGTCCTTTTCCGAATGTCGGGTAAGGAGGCGGCGTTACCATCGCCTCCTCCCCTAAGAACTGCTCGGGAAACTTTCGCTTCAAGCAGCTCAAGCCTTTCAAATGCCCCTTTCAGGACACGGTTCCACTTCGGAGTTTCCTTGGCTATGAAGCTGTTGATGACAGGTAGGATGTAGCAGCACTCGGTTCTCTAGCTGATCGCCGCCCCCTTTGGACCGCCAGACTTTGTGGTGGTTGTGCCACCCTGTCAGCTTGGTGATCCGTTGATGACAACGAGGACAGAGTCCTTTTTGCTGTTTCCAGAGGGCAAGTAATTGCCTTTTCCCTCGGAGTGTGTCTTCCATTTTCACACCAAGGCGTTTCTCGAAGTACACTTCCCATGCTGGGTCAAAGGGATTAGCTGCTCCCTGGAGCTTGACATGCCGCTTGATGGGCGTTTGTGCTGCTCGGAAGAGTCGGACGGTTTCCAACGCGCCGTCTCGTCCAATGACGAGCCCGGAAAAGACCCAATTGCGCTCCTCATGGGCATGGAAGTACTTCTCCTTGATCCATCGTCGAGGTTTGTTATTGTGTCTTTTTCTGGCCCACTGCCACAACATCTCAAAAATGGCATTATCGACATCTTGAAAGGTTTCCTTGCTCACGACGTGCTGGTGATAGCGCGCCCATCCGCTCATTCGCGGATTGAGCTGCAAGATCAGGTGTCCAGCCGTCGCGCCTTGGTTTTCCTTGACTACTTTGCGGATTTTTTCTAGGAACGTTTTCACGTTTTTCTTCGACGGTTTGATGATGAGCTTTCCGCCATACTTGCGTACGTTTTGCCCAAGGAAATCAAATCCGTCGGCAATGTGCGTGATGAGGGTTTTCTCGGCTGAGAGTGCTAACCCTCGTTCTCTCATGAACGCCTCCACCAAAGGCTTCACTTCATTTTCCAGTAACTCTTTTGAGCTGCCAGTGATGATGAAATCGTCCGCAAATCTCACCAGATTGATTTTTGCTTTCCTGTGTTGGTGGTAGCTAGGACGAAGTGTCCGTAGCTTGTTTTCCAATCCATCTAACGTTAGGTTGGCAAGCGCGGGTGAAATTGGACCACCTTGCGGTGTCCCTTCTTCGGTCTGATGAAAGACGTGTTTGTCGATATATCCCGCCTTGAGCCACTTGTGGAGGATGGCTTTGTCCATGGGGATGTGGGCCTCCAACCATTGATGACTGATTCCATCAAACGAGCCTACAACTGAATACCCTATTCAAGAACCCAGATGAACAAGATCCAACAGAAGTTGAAGTCGTTGATCCCACTCATCCACTGTTTGGACGTCGTTTCCCACTCGTCTCCGTGAGTTCCCCTTTGCACGGACCTGGGCATGTGTTGGTCTCCTTTCGAGGATATATGACCTTGCAATTGCCTGTGACCTCAACTACACTGGCAGTATCTCGGCCCGTCATCTCCACCAAACTTACCTACACTGCCGTCAAGGAGTTCGTGACCATCGCCGAGGATTGCGAGGCGCTCAATGCCCTCCCACCCAAATCAGATCTGGAAGCGTCTTCCCCCAGAGCTACAACATCAGATCACCGACGAACTCTCATCGATCCTGCAGGAGGTACTCAATGAGCAGATCCGAACTGGTGAGCCAAACGCACCTACAGCGCAAGGCACTCATCTACATCCGACAATCAACTCCCCATCAAGTCCTCTCCAACCAGGAAAGCCTGCGCCTGCAGTACGCGCTGCTGCAGCGAGCCATCGATCTGGGCTGGAGGTCGGAGGACATTGAAATTATTGATGCTGACCTGGGAATGACCGGAGCCAGTGCTTCTCATCGAGTTGGTTTCCAAGAGGTTGTGACCAAAGTAACGCTCGGCCAGGTCGGCATCATCCTTTCGGTCGACGTCACCCGCCTTTCTCGTAACTGTTCGGATTGGTATCCCTTGTTGGATGTCTGTGGCTATCGAGACTGCCTCATTGCGGATCGAGATGGTATCTATGATCCTGGTTGTGCCAATGGGCGCATGCTTTTGGGTCTCAAAGGGCAATTATCCGAGTTGGAATTGCATACCATCAAAGCCCGCATGACCGCAGGATTACTCAACAAAGCACAGCGAGGTGAATTAGCGCTCTCGTTGCCGATTGGTCTGGTGTGCGATGCCATTGGCAAAGTCCACAAAGATCCCAATCGTGAGGTCCAAGATCGTCTTGATCTCATCTTTACGACGTTTCTGCGGGTCAGGTCAGCCAGCAAAGTCCTGCAGTTTCTCAATACCCATGATCTCTGCTTACCACGACGTGATCGCTTTGGCGATGTGATCTGGAAAAAACCCACGGTGGCGGCTATTTTGCAAATCTTGAAAAATCCTGCCTACGCTGGAGCCTTTGTCTATGGAAAAACCCGCTCCATTCGCAAAGATCCTGCCTCCCCTCACACTCAAGAAGTCCGCCTCCCCATGGACCAATGGAAGATTCGGATCAATGACGTCTCTCCTGCCTACATTGCGTGGGAGACCTTTGAACAGATCCAGCAGATGCTCTTGGACAATTATGCAGCCTACGATCGCAACAAATCGCGTGGAGTTCCACGTGATGGAGCGGCTCTCCTGCACGGGATAGTCTACTGTGGAGAGTGTGGGCACAAAATGGTCGTGCAATACAAAAATGGCACACGCTACCTCTGTAACTATCTCCGTCAGCAATATCATGTCCCTGTCTGCCAATACATTCACGCCGACCCGGTTGATATGCAAGTGGTAGAAGCCTTTTTCCAGGCTCTTTCCTCGGTGGAGTTAGATGTCTATACTGCCGCTGTCGTCAGCCAGGAAGCTACCGCTCACCAGGTCACCCATGCTCATCAACAGCACCTGGAGCGTCTCCGCTATGAAGCGACGCTGGCGGGGCGTCAGTTTCACCGTGTTGATCCTGACAATCGTCTGGTGGCGGCTGAGCTCGAGAAGCGGTGGGAAGGGGCCTTGGCCCAACTCAAACACGCAGAAGAGGCGGAGGCGACACGTACCGCCACTCCTTCATCGTTGCTTGCTCTCAGTTCGGAGCTTCAGAGGCTGTGTGGAAAGGTCTAAGAGCTATTCTGAGCCAATCGTCGCAGCATGATGTGGATCATGGCAAGGTAGATCCAGGCTTCTTCACTGCTGGGGAGCAGTTCGTAGTCCTTAGCCAATCGGCGCCAGGTGGAGAGCCAGGCGAACGTTCTCTCGACGACCCAGCGACGCGGAAGGACATGGAACCCCTTGGGCCGGATCTTCTCCCAATCCACTTCAGCCCTTTGCGGGGTCCAGACGCCTCGTAAGCCACTCCAGGGGTGCTCGACAATCTCGGCCTGCCAGTCCAGTGTGGCCTTGACCCACTCGACAAAGCCGCCTTTGTTGTATCCGCTATCAGCCCAGATCAGCTTGAGCCGCGGAAAGCGCTCTCTGAGCGGCGAGAGCAGGTCTTTGCCCCCATTGTGGTCCTGAAGACTGGCTTCGTGCACGAACTGGTGCAGGATCAAACCGTTGGTATCCACCAGGATATGGCGCTTGCGACCTTTGACCTTCTTGCCGCCATCGTAGCCGCGCTGCCCCCTTTTTGGCTCGTTTTCACGGATTGACTGTCGATAATTGCCGCGCTAGGCGTCGGCTCACGGCCCTGCTTCACTCGCACCTGCTCGCGCAGCACTGTATGGATGCGCTCCCACGTGCCATCGTTGCGCCATGTGCGGAAGTAGGTCCAGACCGTCGACCACGGCGGGAACTCATGCGGCAGGGCACGCCATTGACAGCCCGTGCGATCCACGTAGAAGATGGCATTGATCACTGCACGCATCTCGACGCTTCGAGGACGTCCCCCTGGCTTAGCAGGCGGGATGAGCGGCTCCAAGATGGCCCACTCCTGATCGGTCAGGTCACTGGGGTAGCACTGGGGTGACCGCTCACGGTTTGCCTTCGCAGGCAACGGCTGCTCCCTCCGCTCCCGGACGGGAACCCTGTCGGCTTGAGCGCGTCTGCTCTCAGGGGTCGGAGCAGAACTGGCACGAGCATCCACCTGCTGCCAGCCGTGCCGTGCCAACAAGCGATAGAGCGTACTGGGCGCAACCGTCTGCTTCGTCTTCTCCTCATATGCCTGCTGAATCTCGCTTGCCGTTGTCATCTCTCCTCGAACAGCGCGTGCCACGAACGGCTGGAGAAAGAGCTGTTCTTGCTCCAAGGTGAGGTAGTGGTGACGACGCCCACCTTTCCCAGGCGTGTCGATGGCAGCTACTCCCTCTTGATTGTAGGTGGCAATCACACGGTGGACGGTCGAGAGCGAGACACCAACCGTTCTTGCAATGTCCTCGGCTTTGCGAGGAGCCGTCAGAGCTTGAGAGATGATCTCCCAACGCTGGCGACGCCAGGGGTGCTCTTCCCCTCGCATTCGCTCTTGGATTGCCTCTTCAGACAGATGCCTAGCGGCACGGGTAATCCGGTTTCCCATCCGGCTGACCTCCTTTCCTTCAAGACCTCCTTTCTAGAATATCACAGTGAATGCGTATGGATGAGAATCTTTCCACACAGTCTCTAACATATACAATGAATAAATAGATACTCCTCAGGAGTGCATTGGCTTTCTGCTCGTGTTCCTCTTATAGCGTTGCGACGTTTTAGCGCACCTGACGATTCTCTCATGATAGCGGGACTGGTGCTTTTCCTCCCGATCTTCTTCTCTCAACTGGTCTTTCAGCTGGTGAACCTTTTGAATATCTCAAGCTGCTTCTCAAGCTCAGCCGCTTGGCGATCTCTCCCCGTTTCCTTCAAAAACTGGAGGTAGTTCTCAGCAATTCGGAGTGTACCAGCAGGTTTGAAATGAAACTTTCCGCCAGCTAGTTGAAGAGCTCGCTCATACAATAGTTCAGTGATGTCATACTCTTTTCGCAGATGATAGAAGCGTGCAAGGTTGCCTGTACAATACATGGTCATCAGATCCTCATCCCCTCGCATTTTCGCGGCACTTTCGAGTGCATACCAGAGAAGCTCGCCTGCTTCCTCGTATTTCTCCTGCTCTAAGAGCGTATCCGCGAGTCTCGTAGAAGCCGCGATAACATCTTTTCCAATCGGTTCTCCTCTATCATCAAGCAGATTCAAAAATGTTCGCATTTGTTTCTTGTGCAGGGCAACCTGCTCGAACGAAGCTGCACTAGGTGCGTTTGGCACTTCGGACGAGCGTTTTACACGCAGCTTGCGTTCCCAGATCGCGAGAGCCTGTTTATAGTAATTTTCGGCTTCTTCATATCGTCCCTGAGAAAAAGCGGTGACAGAAAGCCCGGCCAGCGTGATTGCTCTATCGGGATGTTCATCGTGCAATGATTGTGTATGGATAGCTAGGGCTCTTTGGCGAAACCGTTCTGCCTTTGCCAGATCCTGATGAGATGCATAATAGATCGCCAGCTCGTTCAACACATCCGCCACCCTCGGGTGTTCGGGACCATAGGTCTGCTCGTAGCTTCGAAGTGCCTCAAAGTAGAGTGTTTCCGCTTCCGTCGAACGACCTTGATGGTCGTATATTTTTGCCAGGCTCACGAGCATATCCGTCGTCGGAATATTCAGATCAGAGGGCGCGGACTTGTAGATTGCGCTAGCGCGTCGTAGAAGCGGTTCAGCTTGATCGAACATTTCCCGCTTCATATAAATAGCGGCCTGATGATGGAGGCAAAGGGCCGTCATCACATGTTCGCGGCCAAAGTGTTTTTCGCTTTCGGAGAGGAGGTGTTTACTCAATACTTCCGCCTCCAGAAGATTGCCATGGTCTATCTTTAACAGGACTAGGCTGGTCAAACACACATAGGTATCCTCTGCGCTGGCCTCTGGCAGGTTGCGAAACATCGTCAATGCCCTGGAACATAGTGTCTCGGCCTGAGTATAGTATTCATCGAGATACAGATACCACCCAGCCGCGCAAAGAATGCGTGCGGCCTCTAAAAAGCGAAAATCCCAGCTATCGACGAGTTGCACACACGCCTGGCTCTGGAGAGCGTACCGTTGCTGCGGCTGATCCACTATTGCGTCGAACGGAATACGGCCACTTACCGCCTTTACAACGCGCTCTGCCCACATACGTTGTGTCTCTTGATCCATCGTGTCGATCAGCACTGCCTGTACCAGTCGGTGAATCCTCAGCGTCTTATGCTGGGGATTGCGCTCCAGCAAGGAATACCGCAGAAGCGTTGTCATAATGTGATCCAGAGAAGTAATGCCGAGCGAAAGTTCCCGAAAGGCTGGCCCCAGCTCTTTGCTCCCGTTAGCAAAGAGCTCTTCTGGAATGGCATCGGGGTAAAGGAATGCACAAGCATGCAATACATCTGCTGCCGCCGTGCTCGCTTGTTCGACTTTCCCAAAAGAAAGGGCCCAGGTTGTCGCAACTGATGCAGGGTAGTCTGCACTCAAATCGCCACGGTACTTGAGGAGTTCGGCTCGTGTCCTTTCGTACTGCTCCAGATACCCGCGGAAACCACAGCCAGTTTCCTGAATATAGGCTCCTGCCTGATCCAGTGCCAGCGGAAGACCGCCCAGGGTTTGCGAAAGCCGCCTGGCCATTTCAAACTCATCTTCTCTTATTTCGCCTGGATCAGCACTCAAGGCGAGCATATTCGCTCGACGCAAGAGAAGGAGAGCGCCTTCATCTGCCTGCATATCCTGGATTGCAATTTTTGGAAATGTGCCGGTAATTTGCGTTCGTGTCGTCACGAGGATATGGCCTCTTCTCGCCGGGGGAAGGAGTCCCTTGAGTATATCCATGCTTTCAATATTGTCGATGACCAGGAGCCATTTGCTCTGCTCCCGCATCCACCACCTGAGTCCGTTGAGAATGGACTGCTGTTCCTTGAGCCTGCTTTCGGGCAATTTGAGGAGTTTTGCAAGCGTGCGAAGATCGCCAACCAGCACTTCGGGCGAGTCCGCACGGACCCAGAGAACTGCCTTATAGTCCTGCCTGTACTGGTAACAATACTTCACGGCAACCTGGGTTTTACCGATGCCACCAAGACCGCTCAGCGTCTGGGTGACGACCACCGCATCCTGTGAAAGGAGAGTAGTGTGTAATTGGTGGAGAATCTCTTCTCGTCCGGTAAAAAAAGGATTCTCGTCGTAGGGAACATTCCAGATTTCGGGAAATGGTAATTCTTTCTGGCTCAGTGGCCGAGGCTGCTCATCAATAACAGGCTCCTCGATCTCTTGATCCAGCCCCAGCTCAGCGGTACTCATTCCAAAAAGTTCACAAAGCTTTTGACGAGCATACGGAGAAGGAGTGTCTACACCGCGTTCCCATTTCCCCACGGAATCGGGTTGCATGTCAATCCTTGTTGCTACATACACCTGTGTCCAATTACGGCGTTCGCGTTCGCGTCTTAGTTTAATATTTGGTCTAGGTTGCTTTGTGTTGTCCATAAGCTGCTCTTTGTACTTGTCCCCATCTTGCCGCTATACCAGTTTGTCAATGGCTGTACAGACATTATGTTCACTGCCTATATTACGCGCAAACAGGCAAATTGAGCAAGTTTTTCGCGGGACGGGAAAAGGACGTGTAAAAGACGGGTCGGGGGCGTGTGGCCTTTCGATTCTTGTTCTATTCTAGAAAACGACCTGGATGGGCAGATAGGGATGCCTCAAAAATCCTCTCTGGCGACCAGGCAATGTTGAAAGCTATCCATTGTGTTGATCTACTTTACTGTGAAGGAAAAAGGGCAGAGTATGCAAGCATTCTGTGCAGGATTCGATCCCGGCAACAGCGAAACGTCCCTGGTCGTTGCGACTCCAGAAGGTCAACAGTCGCGATTGACACTTCCGAGTTATGTAGGCAGAGGCTCATCTCATGAGTTGAAGCGTTTCCGGCAAATGAAATCGGTACAGGCGGCTGATGTGTTTCAGCCCGGAGAATATGTTCTCTTGTGTCCGAAGATTGCCCATACCGAGTACTTTATCGGCACTCTCGCCATGGATCAGAGTCGCGCAGCGACCTCGGCTCGTGGGGACATCAATCGCTATTGGAGTCCATTTGTGTTGCTCTTGCTCCTGGCAGCGTCGGGTGCGCTCATTCCTGACGCAGAGTTCGAGATTTCGCTTGTGACGGGTATCCCCATCGAAACGTACAGCGATCAGAATCGCCGCAAGGTTCGCAATGCACTGGAGGGAGAGCACCGTTTTACTTTGAATGGGCGCGAACGCCTGGCTGCGGTCTCTGTCGAAACGGTCATTATGGAGGGTGCTGGAGCCATGATCGCCTGTGGCGACGAACGCCCGATTCGGCAAGCGGTCATTGACATTGGAGGCCGAACCACCGATTTGTATACCGCCGATGGACAAATGCCTCTGATCCCCCTCTGCAAAGGGACTGCTCTCGGCGTAGAACTGGCCGCAGAGATGCTTAACCGCACGTTCGAGGAGTATGCAGGCCGTGACCTGACCCTCCAGGAAATGCGCCAGATCTTGCGGGCTGCTGTCGGAAACGGGCAGTGCCCACCCATCTACGCGAATGGTCAAGAAATCAGCTCAATTGACCTCCGTCTTTGGACGGAGGATGCGCTGAGAAGTGTTGGTCGCGATATCACGACATTCCTCGCGCAAACCTGGGCGAGCGGTGAGTTAGGAGCCGTCGCGACCGATCTGGCAAAGGTGCTGCTCGTTGGTGGTGGGGCCTATGCCTTTTACCGCGACATCGTCAGGCTCATTCCTCACGTCACCGTGCCATCGCAACCCGAACTTGCCAATGCCTTGGGATATGCGGAACTAGCCCGTCATTTGCAGTCACGCTAGGGGGAACAGGAATGTCGCGCAACGTGGAAGAGAACGTCTATGTCACCATCGCTTTCTCACGGGATTCCGCAACGTGGAAAGATCTGCGGCACGAAGCGACGGACCTGGACATTTCGGTGGCACATTTGATCAAGGTCCTCCTGGCGGATCGCGCTCTTGCCTTACAAGGGCATGGCAAGCACCTCTGGTTTCCACGAGGAGGAGTGCAAGGGCAATCCATCACAGCATCGGCACCACAACCAGAGCCCGTCTCACCATCAGAAGAGAAGACATCTAGGCGGTCTGCTGCCGCGTCCGCCGCACTGTATTGGAATGAGTAGTTTTTCTTAAACGCCACTCCGTTTGCAAAACGGATGAGGAGAAGCACACATGGCAGAACACTCAGAACGCCCGGATCTCGGCCCACGCTACACACCCGAGGACGCGAGAATGCTGCGCTGGCTCGGAGAACAGGGCGGCGCACAATTTACCCAGATGCAACAAGTGGGTGCCCGCTGCAGCCTCTATCCACAAAGGCTGGCCAACCCGGCACAGCTTTCGCTACCACGCATGCGCAAGAAAAAGGATAAATGGTTGAAAGCCGGATTCATTGCCTATAAAACCCATCTGACAAATGAAAGGGGATGGCTGTGGCTCACACGTCTCGGTCAGGAATATGTCGGCTTAGGCGACCTACGTTACTACGAACCCAAGGTGGAATCACTCCGGCATCTGTACTACGTCAATCAGGCCCGACTCTATATCGAGCTGCAACGACCTGAAGACGTGTGGAAATCAGAGCGCTTGCTCCGCTATGAGCAACCCGCGTTTTCGGCTGGAAAGAAGGCTCCGCATATTCCCGATGCACTTCTGCAAAAGCCTAACGGGGAAACAATAGCAATTGAGGTTGAGCTTACCCTGAAAAAGCGCGAGCGTATCCTGGCAACTCTCGATGAACTGTCCAACACGTATCACCGAATTTGGTACTTTGTCGCCCGGCCAGCCTGGGCAACCGTCGAGGCGGTCCAGGCTCAATTGTCTGAACGACAGCGCAAAAGCATTCAAATGCTTTCTGTTGAAGAAAAGCTTCAGTAAGAGAAGGGAGTTTTTTATGCAAAATATACCCGAACGCTATCGCAGCGGCCTCCCTCCTTGGCTGGTCCTGGTGTTAGCGATAGGTAGTTTGCTTATCTTTCCGTGTGTTTTTGCTGCCTTACTGGCTCGCTGGCTTCCGCATACGCTCGCGGGGCGGCGTCTCTTCTGGTTATACCTGGCCGTCCTCAGTACGCTGAGTGCAGGAGGGTTTCTCCTGCTGGCTCATCCCTGGAATGCCGTGCAAGAGCAACTTCTCCTGCTGGTTCGGGAAATCATTCGTGAGGCGAAGACCACAACCTGGGATGTGTCTCGCCTGTGGACGGATGTGCGCCCATTCTGGGTAGAGAGCTTCCCGTTTGCGCCGCTCTCAGCCTGTCTCTCACATCTGCTGGCACCGCAAAACGCGCGCAAACGTCTGCTTACCGCTGATGGGCAGCGCACTCAGGCCCTGGTTGTCGCCAGCAAACGTGCGCAACGACGAGCTAAGCGAGGAGGCATACCGGATCAGATCGAGCGGCAAGTGGTGTTGGGTCTCGCCATTGGAACAGGCCTGCCTGACTGGGTGAAAAAGCACTTCGTCATTCTGCCAACAGACGAACTGGGCAAGCATGGCGTCGTGATTGGCAGTAGTGGCAGTGGCAAAAGCCAGACGCTGTTGCGTATCGCGTTGCTGGTCGCGCGGGTACTCTGTTGGCAGGTCATTGTGGTGGATGGAAAAGGAGATGAAGACGTTGCGGCTCACTTTGTGGCAGCAATGAAGGACGCTGGCATTCAACGTGTCAAACAGTTTCCTGTTGAGGCATATAACGGCTGGGTTGGCACGCCCAAGGCGGTCCTGAGCCGTTTACTGGCGGTCGAAGAGTTCAGCGACACACACTACCGCGCCATCGCGGAAAATGTGCTGCGCCTTGCGCTGACAGCTCCTGGCAAACCCGTACAAACCAGTACGGAACTGCTTGCGCGTTTGAACCTCACCAACAGATATCTTCTGGGCCTCTACGCAGGGCGTGCCGAAGAAGAAGCCTACCTGGAATACCTTGGGAAAAAAGATCCACTGGGGGTCTATAACCGCTACGCTGCCTTGCTCAACACCCTGGATGGACAGCTCGACGGTGCCTGGTCCTACGACGATGTTGACGCCGCCTACATCTCCCTGGATGGCCTCGCGCTTTCTGGGATTGTTTCTGGGTTGGCTCGCTACTTTGTCGAAGATTTCGCCCAGTACGCAGGGCAGCGCAAGCCGAAAGAGCGTCGGGTGCTCTTCATTTTTGATGACCTGGGTGCCGTGGACGCTAACTTGACCAATATGTTTGAACGGGTTCGCGCGCGTGGAGTGAGCGTCTTCGTGTCCGGTCAGAGCGACCGCAGCATTGCCTTCCGGGGGTTGCTCCAGAATGCCGAGCGTATTCTCGCTTCTGCAACAACGATTATTCTGCACACATGCAGCCACCCGCACGAGATTCTCGCCCGCGCCGGAACGCAGACCATCATCGAGGAGTCGTCGCAGGTGTCTGGAGAACAGGAAATAGAGCGCAGTTCTCTGCGGGTGGCCGAAGCCCTCAACGTGCATCCCAACGAGGTGATGCAGTTGCCGGTGGGTGAGGCATATGTCATCGCTCATGGCAAAGCCCAGCGGGTGCGTGTCCTCTCAATCGCTGTGGAACTGCAGATACGGGAGGAAGGTCCCGCTCTGTTTGGTCGGCCTTCTGTTTCACCTGTTACTGGTCAGATAAGTACGGATGTATTCCCAACCGGTCCCATAGAGGATGAAATGAGTATCCCGATGAGTTCGAAGGAACTGCCGTCTGTAGCCGAGAATGGGCAGGACGAAGATCTGTTGCACTAGTACCATAAGGACCCAGCTGGTTGTATCGATACCAGCTGGCAGGAGGAAGGAGCAAGTTACATGTTAAGTGCCCTCAATGAGCAAGACGAAACGGTGATGGCCTGGGAAGCAACCAGAGAAGAAGGTCCGTTTTTCTGCCCGGAGTGTGAGGAAGAAGTAGTCCTCAAAAAGGGGATGGTCGTTATCCACCACTTTGCCCATTACCCAGAGGCAACGTGTTCCTACGGAACCGGGGAGAGTGAGCAGCACCGTCGGGCCAAATATGAGATCTACGAGGCTCTGCGAGTTCACCCATCTGTCAGCCAACTTGCAGTGGAACGGTACCTGAAGGATGTTCGCCCGGATGTCAGTTTCCTCTGGCAGGGAAAATGGAAGGTGGCCATTGAAATGCAAATCAGTGCCATCTCACCCGGCGAGATTGAGCACCGCACACGCTGCTACACTGCAAAGAACATCTGGCTACTCTGGACAACCCCTTATCACAGCAACATCAGCGGGTTGACTTCCTATAACACATCCGTCTGGGAGCGCTATCTGCATGCGCTCTACTTCGGCAAAGTCTATTACTGGTTGGGTGGCGCGAGCTTACTTCCCGTCCGTTTTGAACCTTATGCTCAGGACAGCACGCTTGAACACTATTATGATGAAGACGAGCAGAAGGTGAAATTGCGGTTGAAAGATACCTTTTCTCCTGTGCTCCGGAATCTGGACCTAGGCGAATCGATTGCCATAACGGATCTGCAACCAGTTACGCGGCGGGCAATGCATCTGGGAAAGTTTAGCCTGCCTGACGCACAACTCTGGAGCATTCCGAGCAACCGGAGCAAGACAGCAACACTATCGTAGGACTCACTGCTCGTGCTGGCGAGAGAAACTGGAGGAGCACGGCAATGCTCGAAATGATCCAACCTGTGGGCGATTTGCCTCTGGATGCAATCGCTTTTTGCGACCTGATCGCTCGAATTCTTTATCGTTGTCTCAGAGATCAAGAGACGCGTATGCTTCTCTTTCCCACCGCCTCTGAGCATCATTCGACTGTCTCACCACGAGAGAATGGCCAGGATGTGCGGGAAATGAGCCACACATAAATTTCTTCAACCTTTAAGATACAGACGACAGGTCATACGCACGAATGTACTACTATCAAGCAAAAACAGTTTCCAGAAGACCAGGAGGAGAAGGATGTCCCTACAGCATTTACCAACACCGACAAAGGGGATTGTGGCTGGCTATGTGCGCCGTTCAAGCGAGATGCAAAGCGACAACTATAGCCGCGACGCCCAGATACGAGGTATCACGCAACAGTGTCAGGCACTCGGTCTGCCATCACCGATCATCTACGAAGACGATGAACTCAGTGCGAGAGGGGAGCAGATTGCCCATCGCCCTGCATTTAAAAAGTTGCTCGAAGATATAGAGGCGGGAAAGGTGCAAATCGTCATAGTCCACTCACTTGACCGCTGGGCACGCAACGTCATGGTGACGCTGCAGAGCTTTCGCATCCTTGCCGAAAACCGCACTGCCTTCATTTCCTTATCCGAGCATATCGACTATTCGACGCCAGAAGGACGACTCCAATTGACCATTCTTGCCGCATTTGCGGCCTACTTTTCCGATATGCTGGCGAAGCACACGAGCAAGGGAAAGGGCGAACGAGCTGCCCAGGGTTTGCCAAATGGCGACATCCCCTTTGGATATCGCTGGACGGGGTCGAAGTCTCCTCCAGAATACGACCCGAATGAGTTCCCTGGCTTACGCATGATTGGCGAGCTTCGCATGCAAGGGAAGACGGCAGAATACATTGCCGATGCCGTAAACGCGGCGGGGTATCGTACCGGCAGTAAGCGTTTTGGCGACCGCCTCTTTACGATCGATACGGTCAACGCGATCACGCGCTGTGAGTTCTACGCCGCTTTCGCGCCGGGGGATGAAAGAGGTACAATTCTCTACAGAGGACAGCGGTTTCGTGGCCTCCATCCGGCCGCCTTCACCTTTGAAGAGTGGCAGCGCATTCGCATTGGGACGCGCCTCAACTATAAGGCACCCCATCGCAGCGAACATGCTCAGCGGACCTACGAGTTTTCCGGCTACGTGATCTGCGTTCACTGCGGCTTGAACCTGCGTTGCCGGGGTGCCAGTGCCAACGTTGAGTATGCGTACTACAAGGACATGGCCAAGGCCCGGCAATTCTCCTGCCCTGCGGGAGGGTATCTCCAGGTGCGCACCGACCTGGTGACGCAGCAATTCGGAGTGCTGTTGCAGAGCCTGCGCCTCCCCGCCTACTGGCGCGATATGGTGCGCGAAAAATTACTGGAGGCGGCAAAAAAGACTGGCCTGGACACGGCCTCTCTCGAACGGGAAAAAGAGCGCTTGAAACTCAAACGGGGCCGCCTTCTGAAACAGCATCGCGATGGCTATATTGACGATGAAGAGTTCGAGGGGGAAATAGCAGCGATAGACCTCACCCTGCGCGACCTGGAAGCACCAGAAGTGGATGGAGTACATCTGCAAGATGTGCTCGAGGCTGGAGAGCGGCTGCCAGGCATGGCCGCTCTCTGGAGTGTGGCAACCGCTGAGGAACGGCGCGAAATGGTGGCACTTCTGCTTGAACCGGGCGGTCTGCGCTACAATGTGGAGAAGAAAGAGATTGCAGCTATTGTCCCACGCCCTACATTTCTACCGGTACTGCGGCTGCTGGCGGGAATCGCTGCATACGAGGAGGCCACCGGAATGCTTATCACATCTCACTGGTAGCAGGGTGCTAGATTTTTCATTTGCTCCACTCGGCGTGGGGACGGTACTCGTAATGTGGGCTGGTGCGAACCTCAATAACAATCTCTTTTCTCATTACTCCTTTCTAAATGGTAGCAATAGACCAAAGATGCCCTCTCTGGCTCTCGTTTTCCTCGTTTCTTGCATGCAAGATGAACGAAATTTACTGCACACTGGATACGAGAGACTCCACAAGATATTGGACTTCAATGAAACAGGCGCGCTCCATACTATGTCAATCATTTCAGAGTATTTGGAGTATAAAGAGGAAACAACGGACGTAGCAGCACCCGAACTTGAATGCTTTCCATCTTCTACGACTTTTAGCCTATAAAGGGTAATTGCGTTGACAAATCAACTCAACATGTGTTGTGATGAATGAGTAGGGAGAACAAGAGCTATTTTGCGAGCCAAGGAGAGCAATGGAGTTTGGAAGGCGTCTCCGCGATTTACGGAAACAGAAAAATATCAGCCAACGTGATCTGGCTGCCCAAGTAGGGATCGATTTTACCTATCTTAGCAAAATTGAGGGAGGACGCTTAGCACCGCCCAGTGAGGATGTCATTCGGCATATAGCCCAGGTGTTAGATGCTGATGAGGATGAACTCATTAACCTTGCAGGAAAAGTCCCCAAAGATCTCAAGGCTGTGCTCGAAGCAAGCCCACAGGCGGTAGAGCTTCTGCGTGTCCTGAGTGAGCGAAAATTACCTAATGATATCTACCTCCAGATGCTCGATCTGGCGCGGAAGTCTGGTAGCACACCAGCTGACGAACAAAATAAAAATCAGGGGGACGAACTACACCAGTGACGATACAGCTTAATCGCTATATCTCGGATGCCGAGATTGAGATACACGCCGCACGTATCTTGCAGCAGTATGGACGCCAATATAAACCAATTACCGCTCCACCTGTGCCAATTGAGGAGATTATCGACTTGGCCGTTGATATTCCCATCGTTCGCGATTCCATTCCTGATGTTCAAGGTGTGCAAGTCCTGGCGAAGCTCGTGGCAAGGGGACACCCGCATCCCATTGTTGAAATCGTTGTCAACGAAGACAAGCAGCTTTTTTTCAAGAATAGCAAACTTGATCTGAAAAAGGTATACTGAAGACAGGTATAAACTGATTAAGACTTAACCAAGGAATATCCGAGAGAGAGGATTTCTGATGGCTCCAAAATGTCTGATTCCTCGTTTGAGTATCCTTTTTGGACTTCTTCTCATCATGACTGCTTGTTCTCCATCTGCACCCCTTCCGTCTCGCGGGTCTGCTTCTCCAACAGTTGCTCAGCCAAGTGCAACGCTTCCTCCGACACCTGCTTCAACAGTGACGCCGCCCCCTCTGGGAGTTGTCCCGCAGAATTGTTCTCCTGGAGCGGTGCCCCACAATGTCTTTTCCGCACTTGGACCAGCGGTCGGACAGGCCCCGATCTGGGCTGTCGGTTTTGATGGTCCCCATGCCGTTCTTCGTATCCCCACCTCCTATGACACCTACACGCAGTACGGGTGGGCCTGGAAACTTGTTTGGACGGTTGGCCCACACTTTTCCCAGAAAGCAACTTTACATGCAGTCAATCTTCGTACCGGAGAACCACTCTGGTTTCAGTTCGACGGGCCGCAGACTCCTTCCCCTGTTCTCGACCCTCAGCAGTCGAACCATCCCGCTCCTGCGGCAGGAGAAGGCTATGCAGAATGGGGGTCATATCTTTTCATTCCAGCGGCGGGCTGCTACCAAATTGAAGCGACATGGCCTGGAGGGCAATGGCGCATTCTTTTTGCCGCTGGTCGCTAGCAATCACGCAGTACAATTGTGTCTCACTCGCAACGCGTCCAACAAAGATGCTTTCCATCTGGGCCACCCAGGGTTTTGCGTCGGTGTGGGCAAACAGGAAAAAAACGGGAGGTCTGTTATGGCACGCAAACAAGCGCGGCCCCCAGCCATGAACTATGTAACCCTGCAACCGCTTCAAATCACGTGTCGAGCTTGTGGAAGCCGAATGCGAATGGGTCATCACAGCCATCGGACGGTGCTCACGTTACAAGGAGCCACGCGGTTAACCCTCAAGGTGTATCGGTGCCGCAATACAGTATGCCCGCGTTTTCATCAGCCAATACGACCAGAGGAAGAAGGTGGATGGGCTTTGCCGCACGGGGAATGTGGCCTGGATGTGATCGCGCTGGTGGGAACGCTGCGCTATCGGCAGCAGCGCAGTATTCCGCAGATCCATGAAGAACTACGGCGGCGGGGCCTCCAGGTGGCCGAGCGCACGGTTACTGACCAGCTCTATCGCTATGAAGAACTGCTTACGTTGCACTTAGCCGACCAAAAACGGCTGCGCGAGCGACTGAAAGAACAAAAGCAGGTGATCCTAGCACTTGATGGGTTGCAGCCAGACGTGGGACACGAGGTGGTGTGGGTGCTACGCGACTGCTGTTCGGGAGAGGTGCTGGTGGCGCGCAGTCTGTTAGGAGCCACGGAGAAGGATCTGATTCCGCTGCTGGAGGAAGCAGCCAGGATCTGTCGAGAATTGGATATCCCAATCAAAGGAGTAATTACCGATGGGCAACGCTCCATCCGCAACGCGGTGGCGAGCGCGCTGCCGGATATTCCCCACCAATTATGCCACTTTCATTATCTGCGAGAGGCTGCCAAACCGATTGCCGACGCCGATAGGCATGCCAAGAAAGAACTTAAAAAACAGGTACGTGGAGTACGTCCGCTTGAACGAGCCTTGGAAGGGCGGACAGATGAGGAAGCCGAGGCAATGCGTGGCTACTGCCTGGCAGTCAGGAGTGCGCTGACCGATGATGGGCGTCCACCTCTGGATGCCGATGGATTGAAGCTCAAAAAGCGGCTCCAGGCCATCGATGACTCGATCTCGCGAGTCGCAGAAAAAAGGGGCTCCCCGACGAACTCAGCCGTCTCCAACACCTCGTACGAGCCGGACTGACAGCGACAGAGAACCTCTTTCCTGCCATCCAACAAGCCTATGCGTGGGTGCATCAGGCGGCCCACCTGCTCGCCAATGCCGACTTGCGCGATGTAGACACCCTCAAGCGGGAATATCAGCAACTCCTGGGCACCATGGCGCAACAGCAAAACCTGCTGGGAGCATTGGTCCCTGCAGTAGCGCACTTCCAGAAAGTCACCGCCAGCTATTGGGACGGCCTCTTTGTGTGCTACCAGGTGAACGATCTTCCTCCTACCAACAATGACCTGGAACAGTTCTTTGGCACAGCCCGCCATGTGGAGCGGGGCGTTACCGGACACAAACGGGCGTCACCAACGCTCGTCGTGCGCGGCTCGGTGCGCGTCGTTGCCGCAGGTGCTAGTCGCATCGTTTCCGTTTCGGCGGCGGAACTGCGCCCTTCCGATATCACCGCTTGGCGTACCCTGCGCCAGACGCTCAACTACCGCCATGAGGGTCGTCGTTGTCAACTCCGCTTCCGCCGCAATCCGCAGACCTATCTCGCCTCCCTGGAACAGCGCCTCTTCAGATCAGTTTTGCCGACGTAGTTTTTTTTGACCAACATGCGGGCACAGAACAATACTCGCTTGCTCATGAACTCGGACACTACGTTTTGCATATTGATCGCGGTAGTCTTGATACCTTGCTCCTCTCAGACGCAAAGGACCAGAGCATTGTGTTGTGCCGTATGAATGCAGAGGAAGTGAGGGACCGCAACGCTCAGCGAAAAGAGTTGCAAGCAGAGCGTTTTGCAGCCTGTATCCTCATGCCACAGGATCTCATGAGAGCAGCTTGCGCGGACACGGACATATACCATTGGCCTAATCCCTATTCCGTGAACGTACCTCCGCATAGAATGCGGAGGCTTCTACGCAGTTTCCCGCGTTGGACGCGTCCCGCCCAAAAGCTGTTTTCGTCCCAAGTCCAGGATGACTTTTGCAGAGTTTGTGTCTCGGTCAAGCTGGCTGCCACATTCGCAGGAATGCCACCGCTCGTCGAGTTCTTTCTTGCGAACTCGTCCACATCCTGAACAGATTTGGCTCGTATACTTGGGGTTGACTTGTATGACGGTCCTACCGGCCCATACTGCCTTGTAGGTACAGTACTCGATAAATTGACCCCAGCCAGCATCACTCATTGATTTGTTTAATCCGGCTTTTGCCGCCGCCCCATTTGGAAGATATTGCCCAGTTGCTTCATCGTGTTTTGGCTTAGGCCGTTTGATCAGGTTGGCGGCTTGCAAGTCCTCGAAAACGATCACCTGATAGCGATTGACCAATTTCCGAGATTGCTTGTGCAAGAAGTCTTGACGCTGATTGCGTATCTTACGATGCGCCTTCGCCACCGGCTGCACTGCCCTGTTCCTGCGATGGCTTCCACGCTTCTTCCTCGCCACCGCTACTTGCGCCTGCTTGAGCTTCTTCTCGGCACGACGATAGTGGCGCGGGTTCTCGATAAAGTCACCGTTAGAGAGGGCGGCAAAGTGAGTCACCCCCAGATCAATGCCTACCCCCTGGGAACTGACTGGCAAGGCTTCGGGTGTGCCGATCTCGCAGCTAAAGCAGGCATAGAAGTGCTCTCCCTCCCGCTTGATGGTCAGTGTTTTGATGGTCCCTGTCAGGTCTCGATGCAGGTGCAGTTTCACTGTGCCGATCTTTGTGAGACGCAGATTGACTCTGACCATTCCTTTCTTGTCTGCCGGACGCTTCTGTGCGTCCAGGTTCCAGCCTGCCCCATCGGGGTAACAGAACGAGTCATAGCGGGTGCGCCCTTGAAATCTCGGATACCCTGCCTTTTCGCCGTTCTTGAGGCGACGAAAGAAGTCGTCAAAGGCACCTTGCAGGCGAAAGAGCACATCTTGCAGCACATGAGAGGCAATCTCTTGGTATTCTGGTCGTATCTCCTTGATCTCGACCAGAGCGCGTTTCTGCTCATACACGCTGATCGCATGCTCACGAGCAAGGTGCTTCCGCTGCTCTTCATCGTAGTAGTTCGGATGACGCTTGACCATGATCTCGTAGGCGTCACGACGCTCTTGCAGAGCTGAATTGTAAAGCTCCCTGCACCGGTCAAACACCCAGGCCAGCTTGTCGGTGGTGCTCTTGTTGGCGTAGAGGCGGTACTTGTACGTTTTGATGCTCATAGCAACGATCCAACCCTTTCCATGTGAGAGGAGAGTATGCACGCGTTCCCTCTCCTCCCCTTTCCGGTATTATCCGACAGGAATGATAGCATGAAGAATGACACTCTCAGTCAGACGCGCTTGTTGCTCCTCTGGTGTCTCTGGATGCAAGGGTCCACCCAGGTAGCCAATCAAGACTCCTAACAATTGTTCCACCCCCTCCCGAAATGCTGTTCTATCCAGCCCATCATCTAATTGATAGCGTCCCTCTTCATCAGCAATGGCAATCAGATGCAGTAAATCAGGGGCTGTGATTAGTTCGATTGGGTGTGCCTCTGCTGACCAGTCTTCAAAGTAGTAGCGACGTCCGTTGTGATAACCTTGTTCAAAGCGATCCTGATTGAGGACGAGGGTTGCCTTTCCCCACGAAACGTGTTGTGCCATGATGCAAGCTCCTTTCGCTTGATTGATGGCTCTCCTGTCGCTATCATGCGACATGGAGAGGCTTGATTGCTCTTTAAAGACGAGACTCTCTGACTGATCAAGTATTCTGTTTTCACTTGATCAGTCTTCTCTTTCTCTGTGAGTATACCCTGAAAAATCTGGAAATCAAGGATATTTGGACTAATATAACTATTAGGACTTTCAGTGAAATGATGTAAATTTACGCTAACAGGCTATTTGAGTATGGCTACCTCTTTGACACATTCAGTCCTTACTGGTAAACTGGTTCCAATGAGATATTGTACAAGGAGTTAGTTATAGATATGGCAGATGACAGACAGCAAGCTGATGAGTGGCTCTCAGCTAATGAGGCAGGAAAATTGATTGGCATCACAGGCAAAACCATTATTCGCATGTCGGAGAGAGGGGAAATAACCGGCTACCGGGTAGGTTCTGTCTGGAGATTCAAACGCAGTGATGTCCAGGCATATCTTGAGGCTCGTAGGCATGGACCTGATCGACAGCAAGATGATTGAGTATAAAATACGCTGGTAAATAATTTGCGCTCTATTCACCACATGTGCTCTAGCCTTACAGAAGGTCCACATCGGGCCGCCTTACCTCCAGATGAATCGTGGGGGGATGCGGCGGCCCTTCCCTCAAAGACCAATTTCATGTCACAATTTCTGCTCTTACGAACCGACTCAAGGAGTTACGCATGATCACTGTCACGGCTGACAGAAAACTCATGCCATACCAGAACCCGCTCACGATGCATTTACGCTCTCTCTGGGAGTAATTTTTTTAAGAAGGATGTTGTGTGGATGTATCAACACAATCTAATGGTTCGCGTCAAAGCTTTAATCAGCTCAAAGGGAACGTCTAAAAGAAAGGGGGTGCAACGTTATGAAAGACCTCTATCTTGTTGGTCTCATATTGTTAGGTGCTTCCGCCATCTACGTGGATCTAAAAAGAGAAGCATCTCTCATCAAAAAGCTATTCAGTTAGCTAAAGCCCAACAAGTACCAGAAGTGCAGAGAGCCCCTGCGCTTTGAGATATGGTTGGCTGCTTACGTATCCAAAACATCATTTACCAATGATGGAACAAGAATTGAATACGGCTATGTGCCGGAAACATACAAAATAAGGAGTTTTTACTTTGGAGTACATCTACTGCGAAATCCAGGCTAACGCCGGTGCCACCCTTGAGGTCTCACTCGACCAGCAGGCCAATGTACGTCTGCTCGATGCAGCCAACTATCAACGTTTCAAGGGTGGACAGCAGCACCAATACTATGGCGGACGAGTACTGCGTTCTCCTCTACGCCTTCCAGTACCTTCAAGTGGCACATGATACGTCGTCATTGATCTAGGCGGCTACGGCGGCACCATCCGCCACAATATTCGGCTGATTAGCGGACGATGAACGAACTAAAGCTCAATATGGTGCGTTCCACTCAGCAAAACAAATCAGTATGTTGTGATTAATAGCCGATAAGTCACAACATGTTGATTGTAGCGCAGCCACATGGCATAATGACAACAAACTAGGTTGGAAGCATGTCAGTCTGTTGTCTGCTCATACAGATGTCCATTTTATATTGAGCGAGCAGGAGCCGCCCAATCTGTTTTATGTATAGAGCCAAAAGGTTAGGAGGCCTTCAAACCATGGAGAATAAAGAACAAGAAGAGAAACACGGTGTGTGGATTCACATCGATCAGAAGCCATACAAATCGTCCAACCCAACGACAGGCGAGGCATTGTATATCCTGGGCCACGTCCAGGCAGAGCTCGAACTTTATCGCGAAGTGAGCGGCGATAAAGAAGACGTGCCCATTTCGAACGGTCCAGAGACGGTTCATCTGACAGAGGATGAACACTTCCACAGCGGTCCGCCCAAGGAATTCACGATTATCGTGAACGGCCGGAAGAAAGTGGTCGTGACGAAAGAGTTGTCGTTCGACCACATCGTCCGTCTCGCGTTCGATCCAGTACCAACAGGTCCAAACATCCTGTTTACGATCACATATGGACACGGCCCGAAGGCGAATCCGGAAGGAACGTTGCAGGAGAATGGAACGGTCAAGATCAAAGACGGGATGGTTTTCAGTGTCACAGCAACTGATAAGTCGTAGCTCTGATTTGAAGCGGCTGCGCGACGAGGGCTATAACCTGGAAATCCGAGCTGGCCATTTGCTGGTGAAGGATGTTCCGTACGTGAACTCCAATAAGGAGGTTCAGCGCGGAACCCTCGTTTCAAAGTTGGTCTTGGCGGGCGACGTGACCACACGGCCCGACGACCATGTCGCCCATTTTATTGGAGATCACCCTTGCCACAAAGATGGCAAAGAGATAGAGCAAATCAAGAATCAGAGTGCCAGACGAGCACTTGTTGACGGTGTCATCATCGATCACACCTTTTCGGCGAAGCCTAAACCAAACGACTTTTACGAAGATTACTATGCTAAAGTGACGACGTATGTAGCAATCCTGTCTAGGCCTGCCCAGTCCATTGATTCTATGATCACGGCGAAGGCTTTTCCACCCATCGCGCCGGGAGAGGAAGAGGAGACGGTGTTCAACTATATCGATACTTCTTCGAGCAGGGCCGAAATCGATGTTGTCACGAAGAAGCTAGCATTGGGGAAAATCGCAATAGTAGGGTTAGGTGGAACGGGGTCTTACGTGCTGGATCTTGTCGCCAAAACGCCCGTAAAGGAGATTCACCTCTTCGATAAAGATGAGTATTTGCAGCACAACGCATTCAGGTCTCCAGGGGCTCCGTCGGTCGAAGAATTGAAGGCAAGGCCCCTGAAGGTAGCGTATCTCAAAGGACTGTACTCAAAGATGCATCGGGGTATCGTAACCCACGAAATCTATATCGACGCAGAGAATATTGAGCAACTGCGGCAAATGGATTTCGTATTTCTTTGCCTCGACTCAGGCACTGCGAAGAAACTGATCGTCGAGAAGTTGGAGGAATTTAGCATCTCTTTCATCGATGTCGGAATGGGTGTCTACATGGGCGAAGAATCACCGGGCGGGACCGTCAGGATCACGACTAGCACGTCAGAACAACGCGATCTTGCGCGAGCCAGGATCCCTTTCTCGGATGGTGACGGCCGCAATGAGTATGCTCGTAACATCCAGATCGCCGATCTCAACGCGCTGAATGCGACGTTGGCAGTCATCAAGTGGAAGAAGCTGTTTGGTTTCTACCTGGACTGTGAGCATGAAAATCACAGTACATATACGATTGAGTTGCAGCTGCTAACCAAGGAAGATCGATGTTCATGAGACAGGAAAAGCTACTCAGGCATGAATTCGTCGAGTTTATTCCAGATGTTCTGGAAGAGCGAACTCTCTACGTGTCTATGCGATTTGCGACTGTGATTCACAAGTGTTGCTGCGGGTGTGGAAAAGAAGTCGTTACTCCGCTGAACCCCACGGATTGGAAGCTCATTTTTAATGGCAAGACGATTTCACTGGACCCCTCGATCGGAAATTGGAGCTTCGAATGTCAGTCTCACTACTGGATAAGAGGTAGCGTAGTCATGTGGGCACCGCAGTGGTCTCGGAAAGAGATCGCGGCTGGAAGAGCTCACGATCAGTTTGCGAAGAAGAGATATTTCGACGCTGCTGGCACGGCAATCGATGGGGCGATGGGGAATACCCTAGGGATATCGGAAAGTGTCAAGGCGGAAACGAGTCTGGGGCAAAAGTTCAAGAAGTGGTGGTCGCAGTTGAGGGCAATGCTATTTAAATAAGAAGTGAGATTTCTGTTATGAGAGACGTGTATGAGTTTAGAAGCAAGAGTTATCAAGAAAGGAATCTCTCATGGCCTTGGGATTATCGGGTCTGAGCGATGAAAACAAGTTTGTGCAAGCCCTGCTTGCTGACGTCTTGGAGCAGCTCTCCCCACGAGAACTGACGAGCGAACTGCTCAAGCAATGCAAGACGTGGGAAAGCGAGAACGCAGTCTCAACCAAGCTCATCATGGTCTATTACGTCATCGCATGCTCCTCGTTTCGATCCCTCAACTTGGCGGCAGTGGTGCAGTAAGTGGTGGGCTGCGCTGGGTATGACCCGATGACGGGCTGCAACTGCCTATGGCGGCAGCATTAGCCTATCAGTGCCACCATTTTGGCGTGTGAGTCAACCGATAGCGACCCCGCAGACTAACGGTGCCTTCCGCTTGGGTCTGCCGCTGATAGCTGCCGATAGCATGCTCGATGAGGTGGCCGAGATGAGAGCCAATGCCAGCTATTTTGGTCGCCTGAGTGGTAGACCAACCCAGAATCCCTTTTCGCAGGTGCGCTGCTTTTATCTAGCGGAATGGCAGTTATCTGACTACCTGACATCCCCAGCTGCAGCCAGCAGTGCGCGTGCGGATTATTGAGCATCGCATCGAGGCACGGTGACTGAGCACTTGGCAACCTTTCCCAGTTCGCGCACCACCCAATCCAAAATGCCACACTGAGTGTGGCTTCTGCAATCCTGAACCCCACTCAGTGCGAAGGGTGTTCAGGTATCTTACTTGCCGCCTTTGCCACCATCTTCTTCGGGCATCGAATCGCCCACTTCCCAGTACACCATAGATTCTCCTTTCTCAAGAGTTCGAGAAGCATGTACGAGTACGCAGCCAACCTACACAAAACGCTCCTACGCAGCCAACAATAATAGCCTACCTTTCTGGGATTATCTCACCTCCTTGATTACTTATTCCACGCCCTCGAAAGCACGACCAGCATCTTTCTCAAAGGAGAGTATGTAGTCATCTAACGCGGAGTCATAGGCGAGTTTGCGTAATGACGAGAACTGCCTGGGTGCAACAATTCCCAACTCCTGAAGGTCGGGAAGCTGTTCCAAGGCCACCTTTCCAACGGCGAGACGATCAAGCACCGTCTCATCATCTCTCACCGCCCGCTCGATCTTCAAAAGCCCCCGCAGATACACCACATCTTTGGTAAAACAGACTCCAGGCCGTTTCAGGTCAGTCACCCCGCGATAGGTACGCAGGCAGCGCATGAGCGCATTTCTCCTCGCCCTCTGCTCTGCCGTTGCCCGATCTTCGTCGTCGCGCCAAAGCAAGCGATATAAGAGAAGGAACGGCTCGAAAAAGGAGAAAAGCGAGAAGAACGTTTGGGGCGTCGCCGCCACTCCACTTGCCAATCCCACAGCCAGCGTCCCCAGCCACGAACCCGAATCGTCGAAGTCTTGCCCATGTAAGGCCGCTATATGGCGTTCGTGATAATCGGCAATCCCCTCTTCAGTGGGCATATAGTCCTGCGTACCCATCCCCAGAAGGCCAAAGGGCGAGTACTCACCGGCAACGCTGCGTGTGACATGGCCCAACAACTCATGTGAAACATATTCTCGGATCTCTGAAAGGGAGATGTGACTGTCCTGCAAGAACAATTGCCGCAGCCCAGCCTCGACACGAGGACCGCTGGCGTTGGGGTCCAGCACCACTCGCCATCCCTCGTACCCGCTTTCCTGCAACACCGCTTCAAAGAAACACCTGGCTGCCTGTGCAGAGATCATCCGTGATCCAGGCAGAGAAAGCGCAGGATGGTTCTCCTTTAAGCCTTGAACCACTCCGCTCTTCGATGGCACATCGAGCGCGATGCCAGTTCGCTGTTGATATATCTCCGCTACTCGCTGGCTCAGCTCGGACGTATCCTGCCGCTGTAATCCTTGCAGGACAACGTGTTTCACGCGAGCAAGTGCGTAGTCCATTTCCTCCACCGTGGGCGGCGGATTGAGCCGTTGTGTGAGTTCCCAGAATCGTTCGCCGTTCCCCTCGTAGGTCGCTTCGATCATACGGAGGAAGCAGACCTCATCTGCGATGGCCCCCTGATAGAAGTGCCGTACGATCACGTTTGGCTCATCTCTGCCGATCTCTGCTTCCAGCGAGAGAAAATCGGTGATACGTCCGCGCACTACCTCGATTTCAATAGCTGGGTAGTGTAGGTGCGGCTCCCTTTTCTGAGCAATGGCCTCTTCAAGCTCGCGCTCTCGCGACCGTACCAGTAATGCTCTCAGTTGGTCCTTCGTCTCCTCGTCCACCGGAGGTGAGAAGAACTGCTGCCATTGCTGCTGCTCCTCTTCGGTGAATGGACCAGTATGTGCCAACCACCAATAGGCATCGTAGGCACTCAGTTCGCGGTACCGCTCTACCCATCGCCAGTCGAGCTGGTAGTGAGGCATTCGGGATGCCGCTCGCCACTGTCCGATCTCGTCCTGCAACGTCTTTGCCAGCGTTTTATAGACCCTCCTGCGTTGATGAATGCGTGGCTCCGCCTCTTGCAGGAGACGCTCGGCTTTGTCAACCTTTGCCAGCAGTAGATACAGGCGAGCCTGGTTGACCTGGTAGATCCACTGTTCTTCCGCGGACATCGTATCCCCCGCGTCCGCTAAACGCCCGATCTCCTCTCGCGCCCGTTCATCGAGTCGCAGTGCTTCTTGAAATTGCCCAAGTGCCGCAAGAATCTGGGACTTTTCTCCGATTGTAGCGGCAAGCGAATCTCGCTCTGCATATCCCTGTTCTTTGAGGTCGAGGCATTGGTCTATTGCGCTGAGTGCTTCTTCGTAACGTCCGATGGTATTCAACTGATAGGCCAGGTTGTTCAGAAACGATGCTCGTTTTTTCTTGAGCGTACTCTCTTGCAAGGTCCCTCTCCCAACTCCCCGTTCCGCTTCTTCTAGAAGAGAAAGGCATCGCTCGTAAGTTGCAATGGCTTGTTCGCGCAGTTGCCTTGCCTCTCCCACATGCCCCTGCGATTGAGCGGAGCCGCTGCGACGACTGAACAGCACGGCGCGTTTCGACAGGAGCGTTGCGTGCAACTCGGCATTCGTTGGAAAGCGCGGCTCAAAGCGACTGATGCACTCGTCGAGGAGGTGCTCTGCTTCTCCAAACCGTTCGTCGTTCAGGCACGAGAGCATGATCTGGTCCATCAGGTGAACCTCCATCAAAGGCTCGACTTTCACCCGCCCCGCCGCAATGTGGGCGCGAATCTGCTCGTATGCTTCGGCGCGTTCATCTGCGTCGATACTCACACCCAGATAGGAGGCCAGGTAATAGTGGAGTAAGACGCTGCCGCTTTCGGTTTCTGCCTCCGTTTCTGCCAGTTCATGCCAGGGGCGTTCGTCCAGAATCCGCTGAACGAACTGAGCCAGACGCAGCATCTGACCAACCTGACTGGTTAACCAGCCGTGGTAGAGAATGAGTTCGGCAGCTGCTAAGAGACAGTGGCGGCGAAGCAATAAGCTTGCGAGTCCCGTGAAAACCTCTGCTCGCTCACTCAGGTCGGCAATTCCTCTGTCCAACCAGCAGGTTAGGGCCTGGATCAGGCGTTCTTCCGCCGCGCCCACTTGTTCTGGAGGCTGGGGTAGCCGCACTTGTGCGGCTACCATCGGCAAGAGTTGGACCCTTTGGGGGTAGGCGACGAGTAGCGAGGCGTCGCGTAGCTCTTGAAGCGGCTTTGGATTGTGGTAGAGTGCCTTCAATGCCGGGCTAGCCAGCGGAACGGGCGAGAAGGCGAGCTCCAGCAATGCCATGTGGCTCTCTGGAGAGAGACGCTTGATGACACGCTCTAAGAGCGGTTGGAGCCTCAACGCAATGGGACCTCCGAACAACGAGGCATCCTCCAGGAGAAGAGCCAGATGCTGCGTTTTCACCTCACGTTCCTCAGCTTCTTCAAAAGCGGTCCAGTCATTGCGTAACAGCGGTTCCCAGACAAGTCTGGCTACCCACTCCAGGCACAGAGGAATCCCGCTCACGACTTCGACGGCTCTGCCTAACTCCCCCTTCGGGATGTCCTGGAAGCCCAAGCGCTGAAGGAGTTGGCACCCCTCCTGTTTTGAGAGGGGGGGAATCATCGTATGCATGACGAACTGGGCCTCTTCCATAAAAGATCCTGGCCATTCCCTTGTCGCCAGGACCAGAGTGGCATTGTGGTGCGCCTGCACAAATTTTGTCAGGAATTGCTTCCACGCTGTCGCGAGGCCCCCTTGCTCGGCCAGCACATGCTCGGCGTTGTCCAGAAAGAGGACCACGGGACGGTCTGCCCTGGCAAGCATATCTATTACGTACTTCACACGAACTGACGGGCTTGAGGTGGGCAGAGCAGCCAGGGGTGATCCAACCAATTCCAGGATATCCCCCAGCAGCAACTCTAGAGCGGTATCGGGTCCCATTCCCTCTTCCATAGAGGGAAGCTCACAAAGGGCCACATAGTGGGGAGAGGTACTTTGCAGGAAATAATTGGCAAGACGATGGAGTTCCGACGATTTCCCGATACCTACCGGTCCTTGCAAAATGACTAGTTTCTTTGGGAGTGGCCCGCGCACGCTATCGACGACCTCGCTGAGCCACTCTTCTCGTCCGACCAGGTGGCGACTTTCCGCAATGCGCCGCTTGAGCGCATGAGGTAGACGCACCGGTTTCTGTCCATGCTCTTCTATAGACGGCAAATGGTCTATTTCGGCTAACGCTAATCGTAACCCTTCCCAATCAGCCTCTGACTTGCGCTCGTGGCGAGTTTTCATACTCTCGATTTTTCTGCGAGCGAGGAGAACAAACTGCTGGCGGTCCTGGAGTGTCAGCTGTACCCCTGCCTGAACAAGAGCACTATAAATAGGGACCAGTTGATCAAATGTTGGAGCCCGCGTATCCTTTTCGACCTTCGAGTATGCAGGTTGCTGCCAGCCTGGTAGGTACTTCAACACCTCGGCCTGTGCAAGGCCGTGGCAATCACGCAACGTCTTGAGGAAAGCTCCTAGATGAATCGGTGAAAGAGCCGTCATAGCCTTGCGATACGAAAACTGCTGGTGCAGTGTCAACTTTCCCTCCTCTCCAGGTAGCCTGATAGTCTAATCCTTTGTTCATACAGAGAGTATACCTGACAAATAGGCATGAAGTACAGGGTAAATAGGAATATTTATGCCTACTTTTCCCCTTTCTGTCAGATATACTGTTGTCTGGAGTCAAAGAAGGCACCGCTTTCTCCTGAAGATTTCTCTCTAGCGGGTCAGGACAAAAGGTATCGACAGCACTAGGGTGCTTCCGAAAGGAGGGGAGATAAATACTAGCCCACCGTCTAGATCACGGCAGGCTAGCGAACGAGAACACACGTAGAGTGCGTTAAACAGTCCTACGGGTACCCTCAGCCTAGATTGAAGGCACATGGGACCCGGCATGTCAAGACGAGAAGGAATACCTAATGGGCAATCAACAATCTACATTCGTCGAACACGCATTCCAAGAGCTTGCTCCTTCCTGTGGGCAGGGGCACGATTGGCAACCCACCATCATCATCGGCTACTTTCAATGTACCGGTTGCAGCAAGCTCGCTGCGTGCAAAACCTGTGTCTCAAAGGTGCGTGGCAAAGCCATCATCGGCTATTGTCAGGCACATCAATACCAGAGAACGACTGAAGCTGGACAGGAGGTACTTGAGTGAGCCAGGAGGATAGATGGGCAACAAGAAGCACTGGGTACCAGGTATCCCAGCAAGTGCAGTACGACGCAGAAGAAGTCGGCTGCGATGATGTCTGGCCTACTCGTTTGCCTACCAGTACCAGGCGTTACGCCTCTGTCCCGAACCAACAAGTGGCCACAGGGCAAGGCCTTCGCAAACGGGTGGTCAATGTGTACGACCTGCCGTCGAACATCCCACCACGCCGAAGCCGACGAACGGAGACAGATGAGGTAGATCCCACAATCCCACGGGGACAGCCAGCACAACGCCGCTCTCATACCCACTGGCTGTTATATGTAGGAGTGGGTATGATCGTCACGCTAGCGTTGTGGATGCTTGGTAGCATGCTAATACATTGGTGGAACGCGGTTCAAGATGACTGGCATTATGGGTACCCGCGCACCTTTCAAATCGATGTGCGGGTAGGCCACAACGATGACGTAGCGGCGAGCCACTTCATCGCCGAGAATCTCAACCGCCATATCGTCATCATCGAGTTTCCGGGCGGGGACCCTACAAAGGCTAAAGATTACGTAGGTCCGACCCTTTTTGGGGATGGTCAGGACGTAACTCCTGTGACACTCAGTTTTAAGGACGTCAACGGAGATGGGAAACTGGATATGATCGTGCATATTCAGGATCAGACCTTTGTGTTTCTCAACGATGGTGTGCAGTTCCGGCCTCTGAAGCCTGGAGAACACATCATCCTGTAGCGAGAGCGCAGAGAACATCGAGGGGGGAATAGACACTCCCCCCCGACGCATGGAGGAAGTCGCAATGGATAAGCATGTCCAGCAGGAACTCAATGAGCTTCTTGAACACCTGGATGCACAGGAAAACACTACTGCATCTCAATCTCACGGGGACCAGCAGGGAACCGAGGTGATTGATGTGTTCATTGTTCGTCGCCAGGTGGAGGAACCTGAGTTGACTACTGTCGAGGGTACACTTGCCAACCCTTGCGCTGGGCAAGAGACTCAGGCGACGTTCGCAGAGCAGGAGAAGCCGCAGCATCCCTTGTCACCGCTTGCACGTAAACCGCATCGCCGTGCGCTTCCATTCCTTATTGGAGCACTCTGTATCCTCCTTGTGGTTGCCTTGGGTGGTGTTGTGCTCCCTCTCACGTTCACGCCAGCGGCAACCGTGACGATCATCCCGATATCGATGCAAATTACGACGACCAAGGTGGTGACCATCGTTTCAAGCAACGCGAACACCGCACAGCAACAAGTGCCGGGCAGACGACTTGATGCGATGACCTTCACTCAGGCCAAGATTGTCCCAGCAACGGGAACGGCCCAGCAACCAGCGCAAGCAGCGCGTGGATTCATCACCTTTTACAATGCTTTACCAGCTGTACAGACTATACCAGCAGGGGAATTGTTGACGGGAGCGGACGGAGTAGAGGTAGTGACCCTTCAGAGTGCGGTGATACCCGCCGGAACGCTGGCAAGCAACGGGCAAGTCACCGTACCCGCTCAGGCAGCCAACGCCGGACCACAAGGCAACATTGCCGTCAACGACATCTACGGGAAGTGTTGCCGTGATGACGTGTTTGTGAGCAATGGCCTCTTTCATGGAGGTTACGATGCTCGATCATATCAGGTGGTCACGCAGCAGAATATTAACCAGGCGGTATTCAGCCTCAAGACAAGCTTAGATCAGAGTATCCAAGCCGCCTTGAGTCGGCAAGTACAGTTCCATGAGACCTTAGTCGGCCCTGTTCCCTGTGCCACTCTTGTGGTGACCGATCACAAGGCGGGGGAGGAAGCAAGCCACGTCCAGGTAACAGTGCGTGAGACCTGCAGAGGTGAGGCCTATGACACCAAGATGCTACACGATCTGTTGATACAGACCGTAACCCAACAAGCAACGGGTCGATTAGGGGACGGCTACGGGTTGGTCGGAGACATACAGGCGAGTGTCGTCAGAGCAACACAGGACCCACAACAAGGAACAGCAATCCTTCAGGTCAAGATCACCAGTGCATGGACATGCCAATTTAGTCAGGCGCGGCAAGCACAGATCAGACTCGCTATCCGCGGCAAAACCAAGGAGGAGGCGACCTCGCTGCTGCAGCATATGCCAGGAATACAAACCGTATTGATCAGCACCGGGAACAGTGCCGCCGTCCCCACAGATGTACAGTATATTCATCTGAACTTTGTGGTCCTCACGTAAGGGGAGCAGAGAGGTAGCAGCAGCACCAGCCCGTGACACATATGCAGCATTGTGGGTGCAGGGTTTCCGGCTGCATCGCGAGTGCCAAGAACCGTTCACGCACCTTGAAAGGCAGATAGAACTATGCAAATCTTACTGTGTAGACCTAGGTTACATACTACCGAAAGATCAGATCCACTATGAAATCAGAGACGGAGTAGTTGATAGAGATCATCCTGAACTCGCGTACCTCAGACAAGCGGCACAACATGGCTTCATGAGTATACTTCTGCTCGTCAGCCGTTAGGGGGCTGACTAAGATGCTAAGGCGAACGCTATGCTCATTGAACAGCTTAGGGCTATTGGCCCGATGGTAGAAGGTGCAGCAAAACACGAAGCGAAAAAGAATACAGCTGCGAACTCTCTCTATGGTCATAGAGGTAACGCGAGAGAGCAGCAAAACTGTTAAGAGAGGAATACAGATGATACATCCGGATCATTTAGACAACTCTGCTGTTATTGTGGCAGGCTATGTACGACGTTCCAGCGAGATGCAAAAAGACAACTACAGCATCGACGCGCAAAAGCGAGCCATCAGAGAAGCAGCGAAGTTGCGCGGTTTACCCGAGCCGCTCTTTTTTGAGGACGACGAGCGAAGCGCACGCGGGGAGCAAATCGCCAATCGCCCCGATTTCAAGCGGCTTCTCGATTATATCCAGGCTAATCCAGGGAAAGTGATCGTGTTCGTTCATACGCTCGATCGCTGGTCACGCAATGTCATGGTGACGCTGCAGAGTTTCCGCATCCTCTCGCAATCCCACACGGCGTTTATCTCACTTTCCGAACACATCGACTACAGCACCCCGGAGGGGATGTTGCAATTGACGATTTTAGCCGCGTTCGCCGCCTACTTTTCGGATATGCTTGCCAAGCACACGAGCAAAGGTAAAGGGGAGCGGGCGGCACAGGGGCTCTACAACGGCGATATTCCCTTTGGCTACCGCTGGACGGGCCCGAAGTCGCCACCAGAGTTTGACCCCGACGAATTTCCGGGCCTGCGGATGATCGGCGAGTTACGGATGCAAGGCAAGACCGCCGAGCACATCGCCGATGCCGTGAACGCGGCGGGCTACCGCACGGGCAGCAAGCGGTTCGGGGCACGGCTGTTTACCATCGATACCATCAATGCCATCACGCGTTGCGAATTTTACGCCGCCTTTGTCCCGGACGATGATCGGGGAACGGTGGTCTACAAAGAGCAGAAGTTTCGCGGCCAACACCCCGCGGCCTTTACTTACGAGGAGTGGCAGCGTATCCGCATTGGGACGTGCCTCAACTACAAAGCACCGCAACGCAGCGAACAGGCCCAACGTACCTATGAGTTTTCCGGCTACGTCTCCTGCGTGCATTGCGGGCTCAATTTACGCTGCAAGGGCGCACATCCGGGCATTGCATACGCCTACTACAAGGACATGGCGAAGGCCCGCGGCTACGAGTGTCCCGCTGGCGGCTACCTACAAGTGCGGACCGATAAGGTGATGCAGCAATTCGGCGAGCTGCTGCAAGGTCTGCGCCTGCCAACTTACTGGCGAGATATGGTGCGAGAGAAGATGCTGGAAACGGCGGAGAAAGCTGGACTTGACATGCAGGCGATGGAGCGGGAGAAAGAGCGGCTGAAGTTAAAGCGGGGACGTATTCTCAAGCAGCACCGCGAGGGCTATATCGACGATGAAGAGTTCGAGGGAGAAATGGCAGCCGTCGAGCTTGCGCAGCGTGCCCTGGAGATGCCAGAACTGGACGGGGTGAAATTGGAGGAGGTGATAGCCGCGGGAGAACGCCTGCCGGGAATGGCCGCGTTGTGGCATGAGGCGACGGTCGAGGAGCGGCGCGAAATGGTGATGGTCATTCTCGAGCCGGGCGGGTTGCACTACGATGTGGAGACGCAGGTGGTCGCCGCCATCACGCCGCACCCGGTGTTCTTACCCGTGTTGCGGCTGCTCGAAGGGGTAGTCGAATACAAAGAAGCCACCGGGACCCTTGTCACGGGACGGTGGCAACAGCGGAACCGACGGGATTCGAACCCGCGATCTTCTGCGTGACAGGCAGACATGTTAGGCCACTACACCACGGCTCCTCATACGCTTTTATGTACTTGGGTGAGTACCTCTCGCGTAGATACGATAATAGCAGAGGGGACTTGCTGTGTCAAGCCCTTTCGCGTACCAAATTTGAGTGTTTCCTCGTTTCTCTTAGAAAGTCCCTATGTATCCTCCGTTGTAGATGCCTCTGTATACTGGAAACGTAGAATATATCCAGGCCCTGGTAAGGGGGTCTCGGGGAGGCGTCAATGATTAAAACTGTGTCATCGTTGCAATATCCAGAACAGTCTAAACGATCTCTTCACACCTCGGCACAAGAGATAAAAGGCTTTGTTTCGTGCAGTATCTGTTCGGCGGTCTATACACCATCTCAGTCGCATGAGTCGCTCTTGCAAGCTCCGACGATTGCGTTAGAGTCGGCATTTATGAGTATGTGTCATTTCTGCTTTCGCTGTCGTCGTCCCAGTTGCCCTAACTGTTGGGATGAGGTGCATGGTATATGTGGCGCATGCGTACAAGAAGTGCTATTGCCATTTCGCGTTGAGGGGGCTTCCTTGCCCTTGAATAAGATGCTATTAGTCTCTTCACGTCAGGCATTGACTTCACGAGAACATATGTCGTCTGCTCCATTGATATGTGTATGTCCTGGACGCTTTCAAGATGGTCTACCACTTCCATCTGATATTCTTCTAGCCGAATCAGGTAAACCCATGATGGTCGAATCCGAAATACAGGCTCAACAACTCAGGAGCGAGGGGCCAGGGCTTGAAAGGTATAAGCCAGAACTTACGCAGCTTGTCCAGTCAAGGAAAGTGGTTGGGGTAGGGTCATCGTTGCCAGAAGGGCAAGGAGAGCGAAAAAGTTGGGCATTGATTGCCAGGCGTGTTGAGCGTGTATTGACTGCTGTCGTGTTTGTGGTGCTGCTTGTGATCGCGGCACTGATTGCAGCAGCCTCCCTCTCTGAACAGGCGAACACGTTTATCGCCACAACACTCCAGGTTGACATTCGCGCCGAGATAGCGTATCTTTTGCAACTAATCCAGCATCTTCACTAGGTGGGTAGAAAAGAAAGGGCGAAGATACGAATGTATGGGTGACATCCTGGTCGATGGCTATAATGTGATCAAAAATAATACAATGTTTCAGGCTATGGAGATTAAGGACTTTTCCTATGCCCGTCTGCTGCTGGTGAAGCAGCTCTATAGCAAGTACCGTCAAACGCCGCATAGAGTCGTTGTGGTTTTTGACGGCGATGGGGCAAGGGAACAGGTCAGTCACCAGGATCATATCCGCATTATCTACTCGCGCCACGGAGAAACCGCCGACCGTGTGATTGCTCGCCTCGCGGCAGAGGCCCAGAGGGAGGGTCGGGAGGTGACGATGTATAGCGATGATGAGGAGGTTCGCCGCGCAGTTTCCGAACAGGGGGGTAAGCCACTCACGACGACTCAGCTTACCCAGCATTTAAACGCGGCACCTCGTGATGTCGCCATTCGTTCAGCCCACCGACAGGCCATACGTCGCGCTTATGGTATTGACCCATGGCGTAAAGCTGAATATGACGATGAACCCTACTACGCCCCTGGCAAAAAGAAGAAGTCGCGGCGCAAGTAGGGAGACCCGCGAGAGGTCTCCCTACTTTTTATTTTTGCACAACCGAAGGCATTTCCTCTACTTCAGCTTGAGCATTATTCAGGTTATCAGTACTATTGAGTGCCTGGTTTGTTACTATTGCTGTGCTTTGTGGTGTGAGAGAAGGACGCAACTTTTCTGGTTTACCGAAACGCGTACGCAAGACATAGGTGAATCCCTCGATGAAGATCGTTTTCGACATTTTGGACTTGCCGACCCGACGATCCATGAAGACAATTGGTATCTCGACGATCTTGAAGCCTTGCTTCATGACACGGTAGGCGAGTTCCACCTGGAAGGCATAACCCTGCGAATGGACGTTGTCCAGGTCGATGCGCTCCAGGACCTCACGGCGATAGCAGCGAAATCCTGCGGTACAATCATGTACAGGGATGCCCAGCATGAAACGGGCAAAGATGTTACCACCTCCACTGATGAAGCGACGTAGTATCGACCAGTTGGGAGTTCCACCGCCCTTTATATAGCGTGAGCCGATAACGAGATCGGCATGCTCTATCGTCCTTAGAAATTCAGGGAGATATTGAGGGTCATGCGAGAAGTCTGCATCCATCTCAAAGGCAGCATCGTAGTTGTGCGTGATAGCGTACTTAAAACCCGCGATATAGGCAGTGCCCAGACCGAGCTTGCCTGCGCGATGCAGCACGTGGACATGTGTATCTTCTTCTGCAATCTGATCGGCTAGCTGACCTGTGCCATCGGGCGAGTTGTCGTCAACGATCAACACATCGCTTTCGGGCGCGTTCGAGGATATAGCCGTCAGAAGTGGACGCAGGTTTTCAAGTTCGTTATACGTCGGAACAATAATCAACGTTTTCATACAGATTTTTCTCCAATACTTGCCGATGCGGACGCCGGTTCAGATTCTCGCGTAGGCTCTCTCCCTGATAAGCGTTCAGCGATAGGCAACGTGTTCTCTCCAGTGTATTTTTCTTCCTCCCGATCACCACCCAGACTAGTTCCTGAGCAACTGAGACATCAACGCGTTGGATTGCGTGGAATGAGAGTAGGGCAACTACTCCAAGCAACAAGCCAAACTAGAGTGTGCAAAGACGAATAAGTAATATCGCTGCACCCCAGGGCTGCCGATGGTGAGATCAGCACACGTTATAGATCCTATCATACTACCATCGGCAGTTCCTGGTCCTTCTTGTAGACCTGATGCAGAGTCGATGAGTGATGATACCGTTAAAATGAACGTGGCTTTGATGAGAAGGTCGATGCTTGCAGCTATGCTAAGTCCAGTATAGGCGAAGTACAAGGCGACGCACTCTCCCGACCACGAGACCACCCTTATACAGATGGCGAGTAGGGGTGGTCGCCATTGTAACAGCGTGTAGGAGCTTTCATAAGAGGCACGAATGAGATGCGCAATTCGTGCCAGTTCTGGCTGCGAGAAAACTATCCTTCTACGTATGTGACGCGTAAACAAACAATTACCCCATCATCGTGGTAAGACATACAACACGACGATTATTATGATTGTACACAACATAACGGTTCCAAGCATGTGACGGTCACGAATCAGAACCTCTTCAGGACTACCGCCTTCCATACGCATGTAGACGAGGTAGAGGTAACGGAAGACGCCGTAGAGTACGAGGGGGATGGTGATAATGAGACGGTGACTGCCCGTGGGTCCCTGAACGGTGTAAAGGCTATAGGCCATGATTGTCGTGGTGGCGACGATGGTGATCATCTGGTCAAGCATGGGGATGCTGTACTCTTTGAGAATTTGCCGATGGTTGCTGGCCTGCCCTTGCAGCAAGATAAGCTCGTGACGCCGCTTACTCAGCGCCAGGAAGAGTGAGAGGAGACATGTCACGAGGTAGAGCCATCCTGAAATAGAAACTGGAATGACCACAGCGCCAGCCATGATGCGTAGAACAAAACCACTCGCAATGATGAACACATCAATGAGCACGACATGCTTGAGGCGAGCGCTATAGAAAACCATCAGAATCAAGTAAGTGACAATCGTCAAGGCGAAGAGGAGATTTGCCCCGCCGAACGATGCGTAGATATCTTGTTGTGGCGCAATGGGAACAGAAAAAACCCATGCTGTTAAGCCCGCGCATGCCAGGAAGAGTATGCCCATGGCGACGATGGCCCAAGATATAGGCAGACGACCAGATGCTAGTGGACGATTACGCTTTGTCGGATGCTGACGATCATTCTCTAAATCCAGCAGGTCGTTGAGGAGATAGATGCTGCTCGATGCGAGACAAAAGGTCACAAAGGCAAGAATGGTACGCTCAAGCGATGGAACGCTGAGGAGTCGCTGAGCAAATACAATACCAATGAAGACCGCCAGGTTCTTTGTCCACTGTCGGGGTCGTAATGCCGCAATTATTGCTCGTATTTTCTCTGTTGTGCTTGCTTCTTTGCCGATATGAAGCGATGTCTTTTCATTTTTTGTAGAGGTATCGGTTTGTACTTTTACATGATCCTCTTGCGTCGTAATCACTTTCTTCAAGAGTCCCTCTATCCCTTCGGCGCATACAGACAGTCCATACCTGAATTGAGACGTGTAGATAGAACGGACGGTAACACACCGTCCAAAAGTCCATAATAGGTTTGTGTGATGTTAGTAGATGCGCCGCTTCAAATCGTTCACGCGATGAAGAGTTATTCTATGTTTATCGGCGCTGATGTATTTCTTGTCAGTGAAGTAGCCCATGACTTTATTGACGCTCTCACGTGACGCGCCGACCATTGATGCTAGTTCCTGCTGTGTCAGGCGTACATCGATACGGATACCATCGTCAACCCTGGCACCGTGCGCTTCCGAAAGCTCTAGCAGCTTTTTCGCAACACGTCCGTATACATCCAGGAAGATCAGGTCTTCGACCTGTTGATCGGTGCTGCGGAGCCGCCTGGAGAGAACCTCTAACACCTGGATCGCGATCTTTGGGTTCTTCATGATCGCGTTGTGGAAGTCGCTGCGCTGTAGAGTGTAGCATTCCACCTTTTCGAGGGCGATGGCGTCGGCGGACCGAGGCAGGCCATCGAGCAGGGCTAGTTCGCCAAAGCATTCACCCTTGCCGAAGACGACCAGCGAAATTTCCTGTCCATCGGGACTAATCAGGCAAATTTTGACCTTGCCTTCCTTAATCACATAGAGGACCTGTCCGGGGTCATCGCGATGAAAAATAGCCTCGCCAGAGCGGAATGCGCGTCGCTTCGCTACGTTTGTTAACTCATGAATAGCGTCGTCGCTCAGGTCTGTAAATAATGCTACATGCTTGAGGTAGGACGTTTCGTTTTCAGCCTCCATACAAAAATCCTTTTTCTACCAGTGAACGCTCTTATTTCGCATGATAGCATACCAGTTCTTAACGCGCAATCTTACAGTGAAGTTATGCTCTTCATTGTTGTTGGTTGCCAGGGGTTGTTATCGGTATGTGGTCGCGAGAATTATTGAGACCCACAAGGGGATCTCGCTACTTGGTGCTGAGGTTGGGCATGGGTTGTGGATTGAGGGGGTTGTGTGAGAGTTTGATTACGATCATTACTTTATTACCGACATTACTGCTGAGTGTTGTGAGTGAGTTGTTAGAAGGCAACGTGAGTGGTGTCAAGCCTCTGAGGAAGAGTATACCTGAGAGGGGTGGAGAAATCAAGGTTGAGTATGAGTCAGTCAGGGCAATTGAAAAGTCGAGGGAGCATGAGAGAGGCAAGCCCTCTCACTACGATACACTGCTTCTCCGTCGAGAGTAGTGAGAGTAGTGAGAGTAGTGGGAGTAGTGAGAGGGCTTGCCTCTCTCATGCAGAAAACGTCCCATTCAGCAACGTTTGAATAGCCCTGATGAGTCAGTAGAGCTTTTAGAAAGTCAAAAGGAAAAAAGGGACCTTGGGGAACACCCCAAGGTCCCTTTTTTCAGATGGGGAGGCGGGAAAAGGAACCTCTCGAAAAGTGCTGGGCAGGTTGCAATATATGAAAAAAATATTAACCAGCTTCAGCACTCACCGGAAATGATAGCCTATCAAGGGTAAATTGGATAGTCTCCTTATCTTGCTCTATGTCATAAAACTTGCGTTGAATTTCATGTTTTTGGAACACTGCCTCCTGTGAGGGTGAACGACAAATACTGCGAAACGCCCCAAGTAGCGTGGTAAGGTCATCGACCGCCCGGTCAATACGGTGTAGGGCTCTTAGCAGGGTATAACGAGCAGGAATGACATCGTAAGGCAATACAGCGATAGAGTCTGCATCGAGAAAAGCACTGAACTCTTGAACAGGTTCATTTAACGTGAGTACAGAGCGACGCACTCGATCACACTGATCGGGCCAGATGGCATCTCTTTCAAATATCTCGCACCCCTCTGATACCACATTCCATGCCTTCCTGATTTCATCCTTATGCTCCCTTGCTTGTTCGCGGAAATCCCCAGGTGACATATGAACGTATCCTTCTAGCTCATGGTAAGTGCCATGCAATAAAAAGATTATCTACATAATGCCCATTAGTGGGCAAATGAATTTTTGCCTCATTAAGAGGATAAGCGCAAAGGCGTAATTTGTCAATCTTTAGATATAAAACACTCTTTGAGCATTTGTGATAAAAGACTGCTACAATTTGTAAGACGCGCAAAATATGCTGCATTGCCTTTATCAAATTGAACGCTATCAATATTTGCTTGCCTTAATTTGACTCCATCTGACAAAGCGGTATTCAGCTGAATGCCCACCTTCCGTAGATACTCCTGTACCCCCTTTAGCGATATAATACTTCTGGATACATCGATTTTCTCTGTCTCCCATGTTCTGACATGGTTAGAAAATTTGATAATATCGCGCAGAAAACCCCTGATATCGGACTCTCCCAACTCCTTCATTTCCTCGTTCTCATCCATGACTTGAGCGAACTCCAATTGCAGCGACATCAACTCAAAAGCACGACGAAAGTTCTGTACTATTCCGGGAACACTTTCAGGAGATAATGACTGCTTCGCTGGCGTGTTGGTGTCTTGTGGGTGGAAAGCTGCTGGCTCTGACACAATACACCATCCTGCTTATCGAGTACGCACATAATTTTTCTGTCATATTTAGACAGTATTATACCAGAAAGTGCAAAATGGTTCGTCGTGAAACATTACACAAGTGCAGTTTTATGATTAACGAGATTCCACGCCATTATGAAGCTGATCCAAATTTTTTTTAAGCATTGTGAATTTGCTTCGAATGGTATTGAGATATTCTGATTTCCTGGCATCAAAATTCTCTGATTCGGTGCTCGCGCGATTTTTAAGGAGAGAAATGAGCCCATTCACCTGGAAGATCAAATCGTCCAGTGTTCCCTTACAGTCATGGGCGGGCTTTTTCAGTGTGTTCCTAAGCTGATTCTCTTTTTCCGTAAGTTCTCCAATATCAGCTTTATCGATCCAAGACGAGAACTCTTGTATTGAACCGCTAACCTCCTGTAAGAGTATAAGCGCTCTATCACAGACATCCCACCAGATACCCTCTCCATCAAAGACAGCGTTGGCCTCTGTTAGCAGGTTACTTTTCTCTTGTATCTGAGTGTGAAGCTCATCGACACGTTCAGAAAAGGTTCCAGATGAAGACCGTAAATCGGACGGAGGATCTCCACCCGTTGGTTCGGTTGTAGAGGATGTGGGCGTGAACAACTGCCCATTTTCATTACCTTGCCAGCGAGTATACAGTACTGGACGATACCATTGGTCGCCCTCGACATTCATACCAACAATGCCATTCGCCATAGCCTCAAATAAAAAGGGATTCTGTCCCAGCGAGGAGTAAAAGCGCTCTGCGAAGTTGGCCGCACCAGAAACAGCCACAGAGAATTGCATGCCAACGACGGCGGGAATTCCCACATCGATGAGACTTTGAGTCATTCCATTAAAAATCGAAGGGTTGGACAATGCTAAGCCCGACTGGCAGGCGCTGAGCACCACGAGGGCAATGCGATCTTGCTGCTTCCCACCTTCCTTGAGATTCGCGACGCCCAGTTCTGCCGACAATCGCTCTGTGCTGACGTACTCAACCCATTGGTCCTCATTTTTAAACAGCAGGTAGCCTTGCGGGCCAGCTAAGGTGCTTCCATTACAACGCACACAACGCTCTCGCCCCACCTCTATATATGTCTGTTTACACTTTATACATTGCATCCCGAAAAGACCATGTCCATGAAAGTGGATCACATGTGGCATTTCATGAGCCTTGAGCCTTGCCAGGTACTCGCCAAATTCTCTAAAACTAGATGGTATAAGCGTTGTAAGATGGATGGATTGTTGCGCCTCTAGCCTTTTACGTATCTCGTCATGCTCTCTTGTGGATATTTCATACAGACCCATCGTTCCGTCGAAGGCATTCAAAGATACAAGTAGTACTTGTAACTTTTTGGTCTGGTACAACTCGGGCAGGGGTTCGCCATACGCAATATAGCGAGAAAAAAGTATTTTACGCTGCGTGAGAAGAAATTTCTCCCCATCATGCAGTAGCTCCCATGGGTAGTCAAATAATCGTACTGATCGTTCATCGTCCGCATTAATAAGTAGCTGTACATGCAGTCTTTCCTCGTGGCAAATCATGCGAGAGTCATGTAATTTGACTTCAGCCTTTTTATTCGAGTGGAACAGAGCCTGATAAAGCATGTATCCTACGTTTTTCTGTAGTGACAGAAAGCGAGTTTTCTCATTATCAAGCAGCTTGTTTTCGATCAGCCAGCTCTGTTCGTCCACCGAAAAAACATCCTCTTGGAAAGAACTGACATCTAAAGCTTTCAACAATGTATTTTTGTGCGACTTCAATTCTCTATAAGAAACGCCAGATGGCTTTTCCGTTTCCGCGAGGTTACCCGACTTCAAAGCACTTCCAGCGGGAGAGTTAATGACCTCAGCCTCAATATCTTCCCGCTCAGATAATAACAGCTTTAATATGAGCCTTTTCATAGGCACCACCCACCTCAGTGTTTAGCTCCAGTACGGGTATAGGATATTTGGAGCTAAACACTGTCCATCTACAAGCTAGCTATCGCCATACGTAGCCCTGGGATTGACGTGCCCTTTCACCCCTCCCTCAGTAGCAACCTGGTTAATAATCGATCTGCTCCCTGGGTGCTCGCGTTCATATGCATCCAGCAGTTCTTGCTTATCTAGTAGAGGTGTAAGCGTGACTTTAACCTTTTGCACATCATCTCGGCTTACTTTGCCGCCTGCTTCGACCACATAAATCTTTATGCCAGCGTTGCCTTCCTTGTGAATGGTCACCTGTAGCTCCAATTCCACTTGATCTACGCTGAAAAAAGGAGTAGGAGTGTTTCTTTTTGAAAGCAATTCCTGCTTTACCTGTTCGATCAATTCGGCCAAGCCTATGGGACTTTCTTGTGACATAAACGGTTCCTTTCCCGTTTCCCTTTTTCTCACGAACGCACACGCCTATGCATATAGGCGCTATGCATCATGCAGAATCAGAGTCTTTCTGTGCGCTCCGAAGAAACGCGATGCACAATGAATAGTGCAATATCTTGTCAGCAAGGACGAAAGAAACGTAAATAAAATAAAAAATATGCACAAGTAATATATGTCTACACTACTATAACATATTTTTCAATACACAAAATCACTACTTGCATAACCAGATTTAATGATTGTTTATAGTAGAAAAAATGTTCAAAGAGAGCAATCTTGTAGAGTCTCAAAGTCATACCATTTCATCTGAGGTTTATGCTCGCTTACCCGCGTTTAATAGCAAATATTTGATTGCATCGTTCCCTGTTAATCTGTATAATGGTTTTTGCGATTTATCTTTACCAAACTTGCTTGATAATTATTTTGTTGATTGGGAATACATGACTAAGAAAGGCTCCAGTATCACATAATTTGCTTGTGAATAGCGGGTCTTTCCACGATACGAAGAGATATACGCCATGTTGGATACAGTACTGAAAGGCTTAGGGCGTGACAAATATAGTTACGAAAGAGACGATTTGGAGAGCAACAGGGACGTATGGATCAAGAGGAACATCCTGAAGTCTTGGGTTGGAGCTATACAACACGTCAACGGCTCTCGAATAGTGTTCTAACAGTATTACGCGACTGTAAACTGCTCAAAGGTGAGGCACAGAAACATATTGTCGCTCCGCACGTTCCTTTACAAGTAGCACGTCACCTAGTACGCCTCTTGTTTGCAGAAGGTGTTGTAGAAGAGGATATGGCTCAGTATCCTGATTGGCATCTCTGGTTATAGGATGAAGTGCAGGCGCAGAAGGCGATAGCGATGGTGACGATACAGGAACAAACTACATGGAGGACGGCGTGACGAAGTATAGTGATGATATCGAGCAACGACTGGAGTATCTTGTAAAGCGTCTGCGCACAAATTACGAGGCCATCGGTCAGAGCAGCGGACGCCCCTACATTTATTTTGTTTATCATCCCTCTCAAGAACGGTACGTGCAGCGCATAGTCCTTGAGCAGGTACGCAGTGATAGCACGATAACCGTGTATCCCATTGATATTTTGCCCTATACCATTGAGAGCTTGCAGGGACAGGAAGAGATGCGCCAGCGTCTACTCAATGATCTCCTGAGAACAGAGAGTGCCACTGATTCAATTTTACGGCTCTGGACCCGTAAGATTAGTAGCGAGATCAGAACGAAGTTAGCGTCAACGGCAGAGGATGAGCGTCCTGTCGTCGTGTTATATAACCTTGCCGCACTCTATCCATTGGGCAATCCTAGCTCATTGATGGAGTTCGTAGCAGAGCAGGAGCCACGTAACCCACGAACGGGATCGATTGTCCCGATTGTGTTACTTGTGCCTGGCTCCCGACCACCACAAACAAGCCGACTCTACAACTTTTTAGATCAAGAACGTCTCCAACTAGACTTTTATCGGGGAGAAGAGATTTGATGTACATTCGGGACATCTTTGCCACTAAAATACGCGAACGTATCGAACCCGTTGTCAAAGTAGCCGACCGTGATCCTGCGATCTTGCTGAGTGAGCTAAATAATCTGGTGGTTACACCGCAGTGGGAGCGCCATTTACGGCACATTTTGGAAGAATACACCGACGCCTTTGATCGCGAGAACGAGCGTGGAATAGGTATCTGGATTAGTGGTTTTTTCGGCTCTGGTAAGTCGCTGCTGATGAAGGTGTTGGGACTGTTGTTAGAGGGTGGCGAACTACAGGGTCAGCTATTGCATCAGCTTTTTTTAAGCCGCCTCTCTCAAGCAAGTGAGGAACGGTCTGATATCGAGCGTTTTCTTGCCATTTGTCAGCGCAAAATTGCAACTTCGCTTGTAGGCGGCAATCTACATGCGCGACAGGTAAAAGCCACCGACCCACTTCCTCTGATTGTCTTCAAGTTGTTCGCCGAGGCTCGCGAGTATACGAATAATTGGGCCTTTGCATGGGCTATTGAATATCAAATTGATCTCAAGGGACGTATAAATGATTTCCGTACCCTTGCAAGTGAATTGAGTGGAGCACCGTGGGAAGAGATTGCCCAGGATTCGGATGTCTACGGCGAAACGCTGAACAAGGCCGCAGCGCAGACCCTACCAGAGTTTTTTAGTGGACCTTCAGCTGTAACAGAGGCGGTAAATACCGCATTTCGGCTTGGTATTGATGCAGATGGACTTGTTGAGCGCTTGCGCCGTTGGTGTGTGGTGCGGGATCAAGCTGGCGTGCGTCATAAAATGCTGGTGCAATTGGACGAATTGGGGCAATGGATTCGGGGAGCCAGCAATACCACCGGCAAACTGATGGAGGTACAGGCTCTGGTAGAAACAGCCTCGCGCCTTGGACAGGGACGTATCTGGATTGCGGTCACGGCGCATGGAGATGTGCAAGAGTTACAGCCAAACGTGCAGCAAACGCTCTACGCAACGATCAATCAGCGTTTTGCGCTCCAATGTAAACTTACCAATGAAGATATCAACGCTGTGGTGCAAGAACGGTTGTTGCGCAAAACAGCCACTGCGACCAGTACATTACGCGAACATTTTCAACAGCATAGCAGTGAACTGATAGAACTGGGGTCGCTCAAAAACCCGCGCCGTAACTATGTGCCACCAAACGAACAAAATTTTGCGCAGTACTATCCCTATTTCCCCTGGACTATTACCGCTATTCCCAATATCATTAAGGGTATTGCACAATCGGCGGGACGTGACGAAGCTCTGACTGGCTCAAACAGAACGATGATTAGCATGGTTCAGACGGGGATCATTGATACGAAGGGACTGCTTGATGCACCCATTGGACGAGTCCTCAGTCTGGTGGACTTGTATGAGCAGCTTTCAGGTGATGCGCCAATTGAGACGCGAACGGATATCAATCGCATTACTGTCAATGTTCCATATGCGAGAGAAGAGACGGCGAACGTCGCGCGTGTGCTCTATCTACTAGGGCGCGATCAGAATATTCCTTGCACACTCGACAATATAACGCGTGCGCTGGTCAATTCGTTTGATGTGAATGTAAGTGTGTCACGGACGGATGTAGAAACAGAACTACAGAAACTGATTGTCTCTGGGTATGCGAAAAAAGTTGGCGATGTATACTTCTTCCTCAGCACGCAACAGCGCACCTTTCAGAGAAAAATACGGGATCGTGAGGCGGTCCTCTATGATGAAGTCTATGAGTTGAGTCAAAAGCTCAAGGATTACGACGACTACGACGCGCTCCGCTTCGAGCAGGTGTCTGTAAATCGATGTACTGGTGCGAACAATGGGGTACGAAACCACTCACCCACGCATAAATAACCTGCGAACCAGGCTGCTGTATCTCGTGCGTATGATCCCTCTCGTTGAGGGTAGCTATCACCTGATCGAACTCGGTCCACGCCAGACGGGAAAATCATTCTGCTTCACCGAGTTCAGCCCTTACGGTACAGTGCTAGCGGGGGGAACAATTACCGTGCCTAAGCTCTTTGTGAGTAACACTAATCCGCCTCAGCCTGGCTTAATAGCAAACCGTGATGTTATCGGCTTTGACGAAATTGCGGGTAGTAGTTTCAACGCTGATGATGACAAAAATCTCTACAAGAGCTATATGGAAAGCGGGCAGATCAATCGCGGCACCATCACCGTTACAGGTGATGCGGGCTTTGTCTTTAACGGCAACATTGAGTTCAATCCTCGTGGCAACATGCTACAAGATCATCTTTTCAAGCCATTGCCCTCAAGTATCAGCGATGATCGGGCCTTCCATGATCGTTGGGCTGCCTATCTCCCAGGTTGGGAACTACCCAAGCTTATCCCCGAAATGTTCACCAAGCACGTGGGCTTCATTCTTGACTATACTAGCGAATTATTTCACGGTGAACTACGTCGTATCACCTCATATGCAACTCTGTGGGAACGTTGGTTTGAAGCTTCACCAGATGAATGGAGCGCACGTGATATGCGCAGTATTAACCGTACCTTCTCTGGCCTGACGAAGCTTATCTTTCCTTCTGGAATCATGGAAAAAGAGGATGCACGTATCCTGCTTGAAATGGCAATAGAGCTACGTCTGCGTGTTCTTCTTCAGCTCCATACGATGAGTAGCCTGGAGTTCCCACTCACTGAGTTATCTTATATAGACAAAGAAACCAGCGAACGAAGGATTGTACAGATTCTCGGCGAAGGAAAAGCCGCAGCCGAATTGTGGTGATCTAGGAAGAGCTGTCTTAGGTTTTACAAGATAGTGGAGCTACCTGGTTATTATTGGATGCAGAAGTGGAAGGTAGCACACGACTTCCATCTTCTAACTTCCTGGTCAGTACAAAGCCCTATCCCTGGTGTCTCCAGGGTAGCAAAAGACGAAACTTGATTTTTAGATATACATTGGTTACTCTTAACCTAAATGCAAAGCCCTCTAGCTTCGCCTTATAGTATGAACTTGGAGGAGAGGATTATGACAGTGACGCAAGAAAATCTGTCTGCTGCGTCCACCGCTCGAGATGCACGACGGTGGAGCTATGCTAGTGGTGTCAGCGAGACTCCGCTGCTTGGCCTGACGATTGGTGACAAGTTCGACGAGACCGCCGAGAAATATCCTGATCAGCCCGCTCTTATCTCACGTCACCAGAATATTCGGTTAACGTATCGCGAGTTACAGGAGCAGATAAATCAGTGCGCGAAAGGGTTGATGCAGTTGGGTCTGCAGAAGGGGCAGCGCATCGGTATCTGGTCTCCTAACCGCGCCGAGTGGTGCATCACTCAGTTCGCCACCAGCAAAATCGGAGCCATCCTGGTCAATATTAATCCATCGTACCGCCTCCACGAACTTGAATACGTTTTGAAGCAATCCGGTTGTAGTACCATCGTTATCTCTCCTGCATTCAAGACCTCGAATTATACCGAGATGGTCTTTACTCTAGCTCCTGATCTACAGCAGTGCGAGCCGGGGAAGCTCAAGGCCGAGAAACTCCCCGATCTCACAACGGTTATCCGCATGAGTTCGGAGAAGGTCCCTGGCATGTTTACCTGGGATGATCTGATGACAATGGGGACGCCAGTGAGCGATGAGCAGTTGAATACGCGACAACGCGAGCAAGAGTTCGATGACCCGATCAACATTCAGTATACCAGCGGCACGACTGGTTTCCCCAAAGGTGCAGCGCTGAGTCATCATAATATCCTGAACAATGGATATTTTATGACGCTGCTGCAAAACTTTTCTCATGAAGACAGGCTTTGTATTCCTGTTCCGTTGTATCACTGTTTTGGTATGGTGATGGGCAACCTTGGTTGTATCAGTCATGGAGCGACGATGATCTATCCTTCGGAGGGGTTTGAGCCACTGGCGGTGCTACAGACGGTGCAGGAGGAGAAATGTACCGCTCTCTATGGCGTTCCTACGATGTTTATTGCCGAACTGGATCATCCCGATTTTTCTAAGTTCGACCTGACCAGTCTGCGTACAGGTGTTATGGCTGGCTCACCATGTCCGGTCGAGGTTATGAAAAAGGTTATCGCGCTTATGCATATGAGCGAGGTCGAGATTTGTTATGGTATGACTGAGACGAGTCCAGTCTCGTTACAGACACGTATAGATTCTCCTCTTGATAAGCGTGTAGGTACGGTTGGCGTTATACATCCACATCTTGAGGTGAAAGTCGTTGATCCTGTTACGGGTCAGGTGGTGCCTGTTGGTGAGACGGGCGAATTGTGTACACGGGGCTACAGTGTGATGCTGGGCTACTGGAACAATGAAGAGGCTACGGTCAATGCTATTGACAGGGCACGTTGGATGCATACGGGCGATCTGGCGACGATGGATAAAGAGGGCTATGTTAACATTGTGGGTCGCATCAAGGACTTGATTATTCGTGGCGGCGAGAATGTCTATCCGCGTGAGGTCGAGGAGTTTTTGTACACTCATCCCAAGATCAGCGATGTGCAGGTTATCGGTGTACCTGATGCCAGGTATGGCGAGGAGGTCATGGCGTGGGTCATGCTCAAGTCCGGTGAACAGGTTACAGCAGAGGAGTTGAAGGAGTTTTGCAAAGGCAGTATCGCACATTACAAGGTTCCACGTTACTTCAAGTTTGTGACCTCCTTTCCCATGACGGTGACGGGCAAGATTCAGAAGTACCAGATGCGCGAACAGTCTACCGAAGAACTGGGCTTGCAAGAGGTAGCGTCAATGAAGACGGCTTGATCGCGGAAGTACGGTGTGTTGGACGTAGGCAAACCCATACTAGCTGTGTAACCAAGCGCAGCTAGTATGGGTTTTTTAGGAGAACAGAGTGAGCGATTGGGCAGCTTATAAAGGGACTGAAGGATCCCTTCAAGCTTCACCGTTCCCGACACAGCAAAAACTCTAACGGTCCATCAACTGATCAATTGTCGCTTTGGCTTCGCGCAGCGAAACATTTTTCTCTGTTCGATACGCTTTAATCGCTGCTATATTATCCCCGCGTTCCATCTGCGTCACAACAGCGGCAGGAATACCTGCCGCAAGCAGCATATCAGGTCTGGATGCAGCTAGCCTTATCTGCTCAATGGCATATTTTGCATCACCCAATGACCCATTATTTTCCGTATGATACGTTTGAATAGCCTGGTGTGTATCACCACGAGCTAGATGGCCCGCAACGCTCTCAGATGCTCCCGCAGTACGAAATAGTGCAACGAGTTCAGGAGAAACACGAGAACGTTTACCAAAGTTAAAAAGGCAGTACGTCAAGGAAGTAGTCAGAAGCAAAGCGACTGGCATGAGTAGTACGGTATTTGGCATGTTGATTGTTACTCCTTTTGTGCTATACGCCACACAATATGATTTGTGTAAGTTAAGTATAGCAAACACGAGGAAAAGAAACTATCTTATTGCTCTCATAAACGCCGCTTTTTCTCTTACAATACATAAAAATAGGTAATACTACGTAGAAAAAACGCCTCAAAAATGCGTATGCTCATCGGTGGAATTATCTGGTTGTCCAAGTACAATAACTCTTGATGATGGTTGGGAGGAAAACTGGGATTTAGGAATAAAACGAACAGAAAGGAGCATATAGCCTGTTGATTGATAGCCAGATTTTGCACATTTCTCTCTTGAGAACACATGGAACGTTCCGGCAAGTGAGCGAGATTTCCGTGAAGAGATGTACAAAGTCCAAGGCATGTGAAGGTGAAAAAAGCACTACATGATTGGGATAACTGATAATCCCTGACAACATTCTCAAGATCGTCGAATGTAAACCATTGAACGAAAGGATCAATTTCTCATGCAAATCGCAGTTTCACGTTCCTCGTCACAAACAAAATTTCTCCTCGTAGCAGGATTGTTGGCTGTTGCTGCCATTGCCTTAAGTGTTCTTCCTACACTCGGATTAGGAGGACATCAGCATTGGCTCCTTTATCTGGTTGCAACCCATCAGCTATCGGTAACTGACTTCATTTCTCGTGTGCTAGGTCTGCTGCCAGGATGGGCTCTAGCATTTCTTGGGAAAGACGGCGTCATTGCTTCTCTGCGCTGGATTTTCGGCTGGGTAGCAGCGAATGGTATCGCAGCTATTTGGGAAGCGATTGCAGCTCTAAGCTCGACTGGTATTGGTGGCCTTATCGTTGGTATCCTTGGAGCCGCGACACTCGGATAAGAGCCGTCTCTTCAAGAGCCGTAGTTCCCACTGCTTGAGTGGTGTACACACTTTACAAAACTAGCGATTTCACATAAGCTTAAAGATAGTAAAAAGTGGACTTACTACATCACCTGGCGGAGGGTTCTACGACTCTCCTGCACAATAGAACTAGCACAAGCGAGGTATGCATGATTGATGCCATCAGCATCGTTCGCCGATGTTCTTTTTTCCTTTCAATTCTTCTCTTGCTACGAGATATGCTACCGAACGCATGGAGCATTGCAATAGTACTCTTTGCACTAGGACTTGCCTATATAGACAGACAGCAATCAGCAGCAGACCGAAATCTTTCTTTTCAGTTCAATGACCCCGCTATCTGTACGTATCGAGTACCTGCCTGGGTTGCATGGCTGACGTTGTTAGAGTCTCCCTCTTTGTCTGTCCAGAGAATCCCTTTTGCACGTAGCATGCAGCTTGAAGCTACGCGGAGATCCTGGCGACTGTGTGAGGATTCAGACAGCTCTCCATCAGTGATGAGCGCGATTCTCGTGAGTGAGATCATCGGTAGTTGTGTATTGCCAGTGTTCCTTTTTATCCTGCTCCAAGGAAAGATTTTGTATGTTCTCTTCTTTATTGTGCTTATGAGCCTGGTTGGATGGCGATTCGTACTGTGGCACTATGTGAGGGAACACTATACACATCCTACACACTTTGGTGCTGTCAAACAGAAGCGTGTGAAAACATATGTATTGTATCTGCCACAAAAGCAAGGCCCCGCTTTCACCCGCCGTACGTGGCGTGGGTATGAAGTATACCTGGATGCTAGAATGGTGAAACAACTGCCTCAAAACGCTTTAGAGACTTTGCAGGCTCATGAACAAGGACATATTGCACGAGGACATACTGATGTAGAGTTTTACCTGCGCCTTGTTAGATATATCGTTGTTCTGGGAGCGCTTCTAAGCCTGATTGTTTTTCCTACACAATTGGCGCAGGCGACAGGACCAATTGCTGCATTGGGTGCATTGCTATTTATTGTACTCCTTGTAGCACCTGAAGCCACATCTATGTCTCTTAGAATGTCATGGGAAAAAGCTGCAGATGCGTGGGCAGCAGAGTATGTGGGCCAGCAAGCTATCAATGCGTTACGAGTAGGACTTCGGACGAATACATACTATTAATGAGGAGCAGCTATGACTCTAGGTCGTCGTCTTTCGTTAGAATATGCGGTTCTCCTGAGTACTATCATCATTGGAATAGTGTTAGGGAGCCAGCATCCGGTAACGGACTTGCAAAGAGCACATCCCGCACAGCATATGTTTTCCATCTTCTGGCTCTTTTCTGGCAACACGGTAATCATACTAGGAATGCTTTTAAGCAGCGTTTTTACTGGTGGAGTTGTTGGAGTCCTAGTCCTTTTTGTCAATGCTCTTCTCTACGGGAGTTTTCTTTCCATATATAATCACGATTCACTGTGGTCCAGTATTTTTCCCTGGATGGAAATTATTGCTCTCATGATTGCGATCCAGGTTGGAGCAGATGTTTTCTGGTCGCTGTTGCTGAAGTGGTCTCTTCATCCAAGACTTATTGTGGTATCAATAGGCATAAGCATCCTTTTGCTTATGATCGCAGCTTCGATTGAAGGAGGGGTCTTAAATGTCTAACATCGTTGCGCTTCCACGCATTGTCTCAAGAGTTCGTGGCAACGTGGATACCATTCTCAGTATTTTGCTCGTTCTTTGTATCGGAAGCGCGCTCTCAATATATTCACCACGTATACCCTGGTATTTAGCTGTTGCAATTGCTGCATTTGCTATCACTCTTGGAATATCGGGGCAGCTTATCCTGTTTTCGCTCGCTTACAAAGGATGGGAACGATGGTCCAGAAGACGAGGGCAACCCAATCTATCTCCTTTCAGCACAGTAGTCCGAGTGGTTTTCAACGGATATATACGTTCATTATGGTTTTTTTTAGCTATTGCGCTGCTTCTTAGCCTATTCCATGCTTCTCTCGCAGAAATACTGAGAACATTCGCATTCGTCTTCATGGGAGCTAGTATCTTCATCACATTTCTCTCTTCTAATCCCCGCACATGGAATGAGAATACAAGTGTACCGATAGTATTAAGCATTGGCTATGCTGTCCAATTAGTATTCCTTCTGCTAGTAAAGCTTATTGTTTAACTAAAGCGAGAGATACTAGTGGAGATAAGCATAGTTGCATTAGATCTGGAATCGACAGGTGTTGTTGATGTAAGAAAATCTGTTTTAGGAGGAACTTCATCATGAGTAATTCACTTACACGGAAGGTATTTTTCATAGCCCTTCTCGTAGAGCTTCTCGCCATTACCGCTAACGTACTGGACCATAGCTTAGTGGCTATCGCTGCTACTCTCCTGTTGCTTGCTGTCGTTGCCCAACTCATCACCTGGATTGGGGCTATCGTTAAAACAGCGCAATTAAAATATTGGGGATGGTTTATTGCTTTGATATTTGGAGGACTCATAGCCATGCTCGTATATGTACTTGTCGGACCAGAGATACCAGGCATGAATGTAGCACTAGATTAGAACACAAATCATTTTCATGTTTGAGGGAGGAAAAGGGACAATTTCTGCAATTGTCCCTTTTCCTCCCTCAAACATCTTTGAACCTTGGAGCCCAAGGTCAAAGGGGTTGGCTAGACAGATCTTCTTAGCCTAATCATTCATCAAAGAAGTCTCCTATTCAAATCCGGCGGCAAGACCAATAAAGATGGCCTCCTGAGAAGAGTTGACGTTCAACTGTTCATAGATACGTCTTTGGTGCTGCTCCACGGTTCTTTTACTCAAGACAAGGTCTCGCGCAATGTCATTAGTGGAGTATCCTCTGATCATAAGTTGAAGTACTTCGATTTCTCGTCGGGTAAGCGTAGCAATTCTTCGGAGATCCTCATTGGTCAACGATGATCTCCGTCGCTGCACATATGCAGCATCTTCAAGAGTACGTAGCAACCACGCACATAGTTCAGTGAGCTGTTGTGCAACGGTAAGAGACAGGACTCGATCCGACTCACGAACCTGTAACGTTCCATAGAGCACCTTATCCCATTGGATAGGAAAGACTATCCAATCAGATAAGGTGTGAGAAGCGGATGCTGTGAATGAAGGTTGTGTAAAGATAGTGAGTTGAACCTGGTTATGAGTCATTGCTGCTACTTCTTGGGCAAGGTGAGCACCAATAGAGCAATGTGTCCCATAGAGACGTTGGCAACTGAGCACTAGTCGAGTTGCATAATACACAAAAAGTGTTTCATCATCTACAGGAGCTTCCTCTAGAACTGAAGATGCAGTGTGTGACTGCTTGTCTTGTTGCATTACTCAACTTCCTATCTATCTTTGCTCAGAGAGGTAATATTCACCTCGCTGGTCCCATGTAATCGGGTTAGGCAGCGTTAGCAAGTAGGAACTGGATGACACGAAAAAAGTCTCCTCAACCTTGTCTCATTGGAGAACGCGCTGTTTCAATGCTCTATGACTCCTTAGTTTGTGACATCTCTGCGTGTATTCACCCATAGTGCCAGGCCAATGAAGAGAGCGAAATAGCCTCCAAGCACAAGCAGCGCATGCAGATCAGATAACGTAGAGGACGGTTGACCCAGGATGTACTTACTCTGATTTTGCAATAATGCTGCAATGTTGTTGCCGATGAAATAGTCCGGTACTGCTTTGAGGAAATCGCCCACGGAACCTTTGGTCAACGAACTGATTAAGGAAAGTGCTCCTCCAATCACAGATTCAAAGAAACTCCAGGCAAGCCCCCCCGCAATACCAGCAGTTGTCGCCCGCCCCAGGATTGCCAGGAAGAACGCTATCATCGCATAAAGAAACAAGCCAAGCATAGCCACAAGGATGTAGAGTAGGGCATGGAGGGTCCATGCAGCAGTAAGGAAATTAAAATTGGTGGCTATTCCCGTCATAAGGTTGAGCGATGCGCCGATCAGTATCCCAATCAGAACCATGACAAGGAACATGAGTACGATGCAGATGAGGATAGTCCCTATCTTTGATAGGAGAAATTGTGTCCGCGTTGGGCCACGAGTGAGCATCAAACGCACGGTTCCTATGCCATATTCACCACCGACAATTGTCCCTGCCAGGATGATAATGAATATTAAGCCTACAGTACGCGTGACCTGCACAGCGACACCTAATGAATTTGGGAAGCGTAATGGTGCCGAAACGCTGTGCAGGGTCTCTTGCTTGACATGTTCCGCCTGTGTCAGTTCTGCCTGAGTTGGGCTATGATTGAGGCAGCCCTGTCCCTGAAAACTCCGTGTGCATTGAGGGGGTAAAAAAACTCTTGCTGAAGTGTGAATAACGAATACGGCTCCTAACGAGATGAGCGAAAAAGCAGTTATCATGACAAGTATGCCAGTGATACTGAGGACCTTGGACATGGTACGGCACTGTAGCTTATACAGTTCCGCGTAGATCAAGCGAAGGAGAACACGCAAAAAGCTTTGCTGCCCCATAACAACGGCCTTTGTTCGTGTGGCTGTGAAGGTGGTTCGCTGTGCTTTGCGATCAGGCAAGTTGATAAGCGGTTTCATAACAACGGCCTTTGTTCGTGTGGCTATAGGGTTGTTCCCCAGTAAAACAAGAGGTACGTGATAAAGCTCATGATCCTGCTCAACGGTCATGGTCGTTCCTGGTGGCATAGAGACTTTCGGCTGTGATGTTACTTGTGGTGCTGTACTCATCATATGCCTCGCTTTCCACCTACTGACATTTTAGAGGACAAAGCTAATGGTGAACTTGTCCTTGACCAATCTTGCATGCCCCCGGATGCAGCAGGAGGTGAAGATGGGGTAGTCAGTTGCAGGAAGACCTCTTCCAGGCTTGCTTCTCGAGGATGAAGTTCTGCCGCGAAGAGATTGCTACGCGCAAGTAGAGCGTTAATTTCTGCTGAGTGGCTTGTAGGAGCATTGATTCTAAGCGTCAGTTGGCCGTGGCTATTCGACTCAATGTGAGCATCTGTCATCCAATGTGCGCCCTGTCGCCACGCCTGCTGTAGAATGTTCAAGGCATAGTGCATCTCATCTTCCCTATTCAGACGGACCTCTACCTGCTCACTATGTTGGAGCAGTTCACGGACGTTACCTTGTTTGACCAGGTTTCCCTTGTGCAGGATTGCTACGCGGTTGCATAGCTGTTGTATTTCATAGAGAATGTGACTGGAGATAAAAATGGTTTTGCCTAGTTCGGATAACCGCTTGATGAGCCGCCGCATCTCAATGACACCTGCTGGATCAAGTCCATTGGTCGGTTCATCTAACAGCACAAGTTCTGGGTCGGCAAGAAGGGCTGCCGCAATGCCCAGGCGTTGTTTCATCCCGAGCGAATACTTGCGATAGGCGAGCTTCCTATAGTCTCGTAGTGCGACAATTTCGAGTACCTCCTCGATGCGTCGGTTATTGGCTTTACACGACAGCATCCCCGAGGCCGCTGCAATAACTCGTAGGTTGTCCAGGCCCGATAGATAAGGATAGAAAACGGGTGTTTCCACAATCGCTCCGAGCCGTTGTAAGATGGCAGGAAGCTGACTCATAGTGTCCATGCCAAACAGAACGGCTCGTCCCTTTGTTGGACGAATCAGACCCAGGAGCATGCGAATGGTCGTTGTTTTTCCTGAACCATTTGGACCAAGAAAGCCAAAAATATCGCCTCGGAGTACCTGGAGATGCAGGTCATTGACCGCGACCCGATTGCCGAAGACTTTAGTTAGCCTACTTGTACTGATAACAGCAGTGCTATCGTATTGATCCCACATATTTTTCACTATCGACATCCCTTTTCACAAGGTAGGTGATGAACCGGATTGTGTAACGGTATCGTTTTGACAAACATATCATAAAGCCATCTTCTATGTTGGAATACAATGGCTTTATAGGAATTTTTCCTTATAGGGCGGGTATGAATTTTCGTAGACTAGACTTCTTGCTGTATGTACTCTACATTAATACCAGATGCGTGAGCAATCGATCGAGGAAGTGGGTTTGCAAGAGGTGGCGTCAATGAAGACGGCTTGATTAAGGGTATGTAATAATTGGTGCATCCATCAAGAACGGGGAACGAACGGACATTGCTTCGCTCGTCCGTGGGCGCAATGAATTGGGCCCCTACGGCATCGTGTTTATGGAGGGGGCGCAATGAATTGGGCCCCTACGGCATCGTGTTCATGGAGGGGGCGCAATAAATTGGGCCCCTACGGCATCGTGTTCATGGAGGGGGCGCAATAAATTGGGCCCCTACGGCATCGTGTTTACTTGCTGGATGCATCAATTAGGTTGCTTTACAAAATAGCCTCTATTCGGCCGTTGTAGAGACTTTCTTGCCAGCATCTTTGAAGCCGAACTTTTTAATCGTGTTGCGCAGCCAACTCACGGTTGGTCCTTCATCGATCTTTTTGCTGGTTTCGACCAGGAAGGAAGGGCTCTCGGGACGAGGTACTAATTTATTCGCTTCGCGTATCGCTGCCAGCTCCTCATAATGCTGGAAGGCCCAGTACATGTTGACACGACACTCTTTACAATTTTTGCTGTCGTCCTCATTCATGGTTCCGCACTGTGGACATTCTGTCATGATCATTCTCTTTCTCTTCTGTTTCTTGCGTAGTTAGATCAAGCCCTGGCGCATAGCTTCTGCGACTGCCTGTGCTCGGTCAGCCACGTGCAGCTTGCGGAAAATATCCTGCATCTTACGTTTGACCTGGACCTCGCTCCAGAACAGTCGCGTCCCAATCTCTTTATTCGTACAGCCATTTGACGCAAGTTGTACGACCTCAATTTCCCTTGTGCTTAGTCCTCGATTTAGGCGGGTCTGCTCTTTGGTCAGTCGATGAAACTCGTTCACTACTTGGGTAATGGCATGGGACTCACCAAGAACGCGCTCACCGCGCTGCACAGCACGCAGCGCTGTTCGTAAATCATCAATGGACAAGGTTTTTTGCAGGTAGGCATGTACGCCGATTCGTAGAGCATCGAAAAGAAGTTTTTCATCGTGCTGATCGGTAAGTAACACAATACGTATACTGGGGCGGCTCCGTAGCAATTGCTTTGCTATATCCAGCCCACTGGATGTTCCCAGAGAGCTATTGAGTAGAATAATATCGGGCTGCAACTCTATAGTGAGCATCAATGCTGTTTTTCCAGATTCCGCCTCTCCTACGACTTCGAATTCATTCCCTTCTTTGAGCATCGTGGATATACCCTGACGTAAAATCACATGATCATCGACAAGCAATACGCGTATGAGCGCGTTCGCAGGTTCCAACGTTTGCATCTCTACAGCCTTATCCTTTCTTGTGTAGTACTGTGTAGGCGCACTAAGTTAAGATTGAAATCCTATATATGAGTATATTGATTGAAAATCAGATCCAGCAGTATCACCTGGAATAGCAAGCAGGAGTCTCCTTTTAGAATCATTTCCTTTCCTTTGGGAGGAGTGCATCTTTCCCTCTTGTCTGTACCTTCATCGCACTGGAGATCGTCAGACCGAGCGTGCTGAGACAAGCCATGCCTGTTGTACACATGAGCAATGCTGACCAGGGGTGTGCAAAAATCACCATAGCGAGCACTTTGTCCGCAGGTAGGTGCAGTAGCCCGGTAAAGACGAGCAGACCGACTGCCTCGTTGCTGCCGACCTGTCCAGGTGGATTGGGTAGTATATAGAACATATTGAATAAAGTGTACCCGAAGATGGCCGTGCCAAAGGAGATTGGGTAGCCAATCGTCCAGAAGGCCAGCGTGATATATAAGCCGTCCAGGCTCAAGGCCACACATGTGAGCAGGACAGCAGGGATAAAAATTTTGGGGCGGCTTACGCCCATGAGCAGCGAATCCACAAAGCCAGCAGCAAAGCCTTCAAATCTGCCGCCAATGGATTTGGGAAGCATACTCGCCATTTTATAAAGCAGGCTAAGAGCGACTCTACGTTTCCAGGCTGCCAAGACGACAAAGAAGATCAGACTAATGAGTAGTCCAGCAACTATCCCCAGCACTAACCAGAGCTTGATATCCATCTGCACGCTAAGAAGCGGTACAATCACTATGATGAGGAGCGCGGGCAAGAGATCAAGCGCTCTGTCAAGGGCAATGGTAGGCAGCGATTGGCTGATGGGAATGCCCGCAATACGTTTGAGCATCAGCGTCTTTGACACTTCGCCGCCTTGCACCGGCATCAGGAAGTTCAGGAAGACGCTGATCAGGAAGAGCTGAATGGCTTTGAAGGTACTGACCTTTCCAAGCGGATTCAAGAAGAGCTTCCAGCGTACACCACGAACAGTATATGCGAGGAGGAAGGCGACACCTGAGAGGAGAGCGAGTATAATCCCCCTCGGGGTAACGAGATTCTTCTCAAGCACATTAAGTGTGGCGGGTATGTTTACGAAATGCGAGACGAGAAACAACAGAGCCATGCCAACTAACAGACCTATTGTCACTGTTGCCGCGCGTGTGCGACGCAAGGTTTTCCATTGAAAAATTGTTGTTGCCATTGAAGTCTTCCGTTCTCGGATACGATTGTCGCTATAAGATCATCAACACCGCATTAAGTTCATCCACAAAGCTGATGTTCAGTGAGCAAGTAGGATGGTACAGGCCGTGTTGGTAGTGGAGAGAGCCCATTTCGGCGAAATAGGCTGCGCCCATCCGGTTGCTGAACTACCAGTGTAAACTGTGACAGAAATTCTGGACTCTTCAAATTGATGTGCTGCACTATGAGATCACTTTGTAACCCTGGTGGCACGATAATCCAGTCCACCACCGATGCGGGATTCTCTAGTGCTTTCTTCCACTGCTCGCCAGAGCCTTCATAGATGGCGTCTTTCAGAGGCATACCTATGTCTGCTTCGTGAATAGGGAAGGCGTTGACATCCTCTAAAATCTTTTGTCCAGAGGTATAGTGTTGTGCAAGATAAATAGTAATCTGCTCTGTCGGTTCACAGGAGGCACCATACATGCCATCTTGCAACGAGATAATTCCTGTATGAACGGTCAACAGGGTCTGCATGCCGATAACGATTACAAGGACAAGTTGGCTTACTAGTGTCCAAAAACGCGCCCGTCTCGTTATAGACCAGTGCATAGCTAGTATCGACAGAAAGAGCGCAGCGGGCACAACGGCTTGTGAACCGAAGCGGACATTCCAGAAGTAGTGTGCTGTATTGGCCGGACCAAGCCCTGGCAAAAAGATCGTATCTTGTCCTGTATAGAATGTCAGGATGTAAAAGGCGAAAGGCGTGAGAAATGCTATTGCCCCAAACAGGTTTGGCGTGCGCCGAAGTCGAAAGACAAAAATCACGACGGCAATGCACCCCAGGACAAAAAGAATTGGTCCGATAGTCTCGATGGAGGGAAGCATATAGGCAAGAATAGACTGCTTGATGTTATGATACGTATAAAATTCTGTATTTGCGGCAGACGAAAATAGATAATCATGGAAGTAGAGCGGATCGCCGAAGATGACTGCGCCCCACAGGAGCCACAATCCTATTCCGAGACTGCCTAGTGTGCCGAAAATGAGCAGGTTGCCCTCAATTTGTACCCAACGCTGACGCTTTAGCCTCCCAATGAGCACGATCAAAACAAGCAATACCAGGAACAGACCCCAGCCATCATAACGCGAGAGTGTGACCAGGAAGCTACTCGCGGCCATCCCAACCAGGTGCTTCGGTTGATTGTCCTGTGTCCATGCCAGGAAATAGTAACAGGTCATCACTGTCGTAGCGACGCACACTATTTCAGAAAGTGGGGTGGCCTGTAAATAGAGAATATTTGGGTTCAAGATGAAAAGCAGCGTACCTACAAAGCTGGCGCGACTATCCCGCGTCAAACGCCGCGCTGAAAGAAACAGGTAGACGACCGCTACCATATAACAAAACATTCCTGCGAAACTTCCGGCTAAGCCAGTACGCCAGAGATAGTAATTCCAAATGAAAGGCAGCATCAGCAAATGGGGCAAAGGAAGCCAAACACCTCCAAGTTGAGCAAGACCTGGAGTCGTATTATCAAAGACTCTGCGCGCAATTCTCAGATGCGAGATGGCATCACCATAGAGCAATATCTGATGATGCTGGAAGAAATAGCAACAGGCAGCGATGCTAGCGATGCTAGCGATGACAAACGTGGCTACCAACCAGGGGTCTTTGGGCCAATACTGCCATAGCTGGTGCTTCGGCAGGCTCACTGATGGACGTTTCGCAACCGGGAGAGCAGGCAAGGGCGTGTTTGGCAACGAGTCGAATATTCTTGTCACTGCTTTGTTCGGCGAGGAAGAGCGAGGTGCAGGACGTAACGGAAGTAATTTCTGGGTCTCATCAAGTGCAGTTGATACGCTCCTTGAGGGTGAGTTAACTGCTACAGGCAGTGGCGTGTTCGGCAGCGAGTTGCGCTGCTCTACCACTGATGGAATACCCAGGAATGAGGGTGATGTAGAAAGATGTAGACCATGCTGAGTCTTCTCCCAGTAGTGCGGCTTGAAGATGAGTTGGAACAATGCTATAAATGCTGCCGCGCTTATCATCAGCCAGTAGAAAGGAATAGATAGCGCCCATTTGATGAGGCTATACTGGCCGCGCTTCAAGCACCCAATAAGGTGACTGTAGGCATAGAAGAAGTTACCAAAGATGAAACAGAGCGTGCCCATGTAGAGCACGGGTGCTGGAAACAGTATGTGATAGAGGTCAATTGGGCGGAACAGAATATAGATCGTCAGCAACAACCACATCAAAGGATTTATGAGCAGTACCAGGGTCTTGCCGCCTATCACCAGTTGCAGCGAGAGAAACTCGCGCAGACGTCCTGGGGACAGATAGTGCAGGGGATGACGCATATGCACCAGGTATGTCTGCATGTAACCCTTGATCCACCGTGACCGCTGCCGCAACCAGTTCTTCACACGTGAGTTTGCCTCCTCGTATGTTGTCGAATCTAGTATTGTCGTTCTCAGATGGAAGTCGGCCATCCGCAGCCCTAAATCGCAGTCTTCAGTGACGTTGAAGGCATCCCATGCCCCCAATTGGCGTAGTGTGCTTGTACGAAAATGATTGGAGGTGCCTCCAAGTGGCAGCGGTAACCGCGTGTCTTGCATTCCTGGCAGTATCAGGTCAAACCATAACGAATATTCCACGGTGAACCAGCGCGTGAGCAGGTTCTGATTTGGATTGTAGTAGTTTAGCTTTGCTTGCACACAGGCGAGATCGGAGTCATGACTTGCAAACGTGAGTACAGCTTTCTTGAGTTGCAGTGGATCAGGAATATCTTCGGCATCATAAATAACCACGTAATCGCCACTGGCCTGCAACAGCCCGAAATTACATGCGCGCGGCTTCGTCCGAGGTTCTCCAGCAGGCACCGTCACAAGACTATATTGTCGCGGGAGATGCATTGCCTGAATGAGAGCGCGCGTTTCAGTATCGTCTTCCTCGGTAAGCAAGAGAATTTGTAATCTGTTTGTCGGATAATCCAGTCGCTGCATCGCCTGGACGAATTGATGTAGCACTTCGGCTTCTCGATAGAGCGGACAGAGGATGGTGTAGCAAGGCCAATCTACATTGGATAGGGCATGCACGATTGCATCGTCAATCTGTTCTTCTGGAGAGTGACTGAGTGTTCGTGCAGATAGCCAGGTGTTCGCGAGGAGAGCCCCCATATAGAGGACAGTTATGATAGCGATAGTTGCGGTGAGCATGTTCACACCAAAGAGTATCAGCCCCAGCACCCATGCAAGCCCAATCATGCTCAAGATGCAAGCTTGCCTAAAGGTCAGTGTTTGGCGTGCAGAGAGAGCACTCCGAAAGGGGGCAAAGAGACGAACTTCCTGACCATCAATTTTAAAGGTCCTCAAGGAGTCCTCGGTATAGCTATCGGTTTCTTCTTGGGAGTATCCAAGGTTATCGCGTGCGAAATTTGTAGTTAGCAATGTAGCATAGTGTGTAACATTGACTTGTTGACTAGTAGTGGTATCAGCGATAAGTGCCTTTGTGGCAGTGGTACGCTGTGCAAACTGTTTGTACCGCCTATTCATCTTCGCAGCGTAATGAGCCCCATCGACCCGTTGAGTCATAGAGGTATCGACATCGGGTGTCTTTGGGACAGCATTACGCTGTGAGAAATATTTGTACCGCATGTTCATCCTTAAAGTTGGTGCTTAGACAATGTGGCTCATTTGACCCTTGTTACAAAGCGCAAGAATTGCGTCTGTGTACCTAGCGAAATCAAGCCGATTGCGCCTGCTTTTTTTAGGTACGGTCTTGTGTACACTGGCTGGCTTAGTATTGCCTTCGTCAGGCTTTACAAGAGGCCGCTTTGCAATTTTCCGCGTCGGTGCGGAGGGCTTAACGTAATAGAAAAGGTATCCCATACTGCAGGCTTTTGTTAAGTGCGATATGAGTGGGATATGGTCTGCCAGGGGGAGGGCAGAGCGAATAGTCGAGAAGGTCTGACGCACTTAGCTGTAAACCGGAATAGTGTTCAAGCGGAACTGTAAGCATCAATGGATGCGTTATAGCTTCCTCTCTCTTCATCAAAGTATTTCGATCTAGTTTGTGACGCATTATAAGACATTTTACCTTCCAAGTTCTGTGCAGCAGACAGGTTCCTGCATACCACATATCCAGGTGAAAAAAATAGTTTCAAGAAACACTCCAACAGAAATTACCTATTCATTTCATAAAAACAGATTCACATTCTTGATATATTGTTCAATTTCTGTTCGTGTCACTCTGGTGGATGCTTCTTAATGAAGCTTTATGGAGTGTCGAGCATTGACTCCCACGCCGTAAATTATATGGTAGTCAAATTTACCTTGTCAAGTTTTTATGTGAAGAATCTGTTAAGCAATGAGTAAGTATATGTAAAAAAGCCATGCTTTATAGCTGTGCTATTCTGAAATAGCGGAACTAGTCTCAAACAAGTTGATACTAAAGGATACGTTTGCGATACGTTAGAGGATTACTGTGTTTGTGTGCAGCGAATAATACTATATCTGATACACATTTTTAACAAAGGGGATCGGGTATGACCACGAAGATCGTTAACGAGATTCAATCGCTGCGAGGGAATTGGCAGGAGCAAGGGGGAGACGAATATATTGGATGTAGTATAGGGATTATGGCCCATAATGAAGAAGCCAACATTCGCCGTACCATACTTGCTGTTTTGCAGCAGCAAAGCCCATCGCTGCGCATTCAGGAAGTTATCGTCGTTGCCAGTGGTTGTACAGACCGCACGGTGCCGATTGTCGCGGAAATTGCGTTGCAAGAGCCTCGAGTGCGCTTATGTATTCAAGAGAGGCGTGAAGGCAAAGCCTCTGCAATCAACCTGTTTCTTAAACAGGCGAACTGCCCGGTTGTTGTATTAATTGGTGCTGATGTTCTTCCCGAAGACTCCGCCTTCGAGCATCTGTGCGTCCCATTCAAAGATGCAACGGTTGGTATGGTTGGAGGTCGTCCTATACCAGTGAATGATTCGACTACGTTTATGGGACACGCTGTCCATCTGCTCTGGCGCTTACATGACCATCTAGCTCGTGTCCAGCCAAAACTTGGTGAAGTGGTTGCCTTCCGTAATGTCATTTCAGGAATACCAATCGGTAGTGCTGTTGATGAAATCTCTATTCAGGCCCTTATTTCTCAACTTGGCTATCAGTTGATCTATGAGCCTGCTTGTGTTGTCTATAACAAAGGTCCGCTCAATGTCCGAGATTTTCTAAAGCAGCGCCGTCGTATCTACGCAGGGCACTTGAAAGTACGTGAGCAACAGAATTATGAAGCTTCAACGATGAAAGCCAGTTCTATTATCGGCCACCTTTTTGCCTGTCGCGACTTTACGCTGAGCACACCCAAACAAGTGATATGGACACTTGGTACGATGGCCCTTGAAGGATATGCACGTATACAAGGTCACTATGACTACTGGCGCAAGAGCGAGCATCATATCTGGCAAATGGTGGACTCAACGAAGGACCTGGAGGCGGGCAAGCGGAAAGTGAGACGCATATGTAATGCACAGAGTGTCATCATCTTTCGCTTCATTCTTGAAGGTGCTGAACGGTATGATACCAACCGAGAGCGAGCAGACCGAGAGGCAACTGAGGCGGCGCGAAGATTCTTACCATTCTTGCGTACTAAGATTCGCAAAGAAGACAAACTCTCGATTAATGGGCCTGGAATTATGACCGCCGTCATTCGCGCTGAGCAACATGGAGCCGAAATTGTAGCGAAGCGTATCCAGGAAGTAGTCGAGGCAGCACCTATGCGTATCGGAATGCGAGGTCGAGAGGTAAAGGTAAGTGTTGCTTATAGCTCACTTACCTTTAGCTCGAAGGCAAAGAATGGGAGGATGATGGTCAGCAGCCCCCTGGTAGATGAGGCTATGATTGCAGCACTGGCGGCTGATAGTGAGGGAAACCTATAGCAAGCGGACCAGGAAGGCGGTTTTTAGCACTAGAAAGAGAAGGTGTTCAACAAGCATGAGTATAACACAATACTACTTTTGAGAGAGGAAACCGGCGTTGGACGCAATCATCGGGAGATATCGAATGCGCATGGAAGAAACCATGCTTGTCATTACACATCCAACAGGAATCAGTTTTGATCTGACGCTAGACGAGACACTAGTGCTTGCCGATTTCATTGCTGTTTACCGACAGACGTTGCTTACTCTGCAGAGCCACACTGACCCACTTCTGGAGCGCATTCTCATTTCTGAGAATGACAAGCGGGACACTGAGTTCCAGCAGTAACAAAGGACGAGTACCTGTATTGGGAAATGAGGAAACACGTATGACGACGTTAGTAACAGGAGCTACAGGCTTTTTAGGCTCTGCCCTGGTGACGGAACTGGTCAAACGCAAGCAGCAAGTACGCATTCTTGCACGCGACGAGAAAAAAGCACATGCACAATTCGGGAATGCCGTAACTCTCATTCCTGGCGATATTAGCGATGCAGCACAGGTACAACGGGCTGTTGATGGAGCGACTCATATTTATCACCTTGTAGGCCGACTTTATCATCCCAGCACGCCTGCAGAACTGTACTATCTTACACATGTGAAGGGTACGCGCGTACTGCTCAACGCTTGCAAGGGGCAGAGCCAGTTACAGCGCATCGTTCATTGCAGTACTACTGGCGTTCATGGTGTGACGGGCAAAATGCCTGCCGCCGAGGATGCACCATTTGCACCAACCAATCCTTACGAAGCCACTAAACTGGAGGCAGAACTGCTTGCACTTCAAGCCCACGAGGAGCAAGGGTTGCCAGTGAGTGTGGTCCGACCAGGACTCGTGTATGGCCCTGGCGATCTGCACTTACTAGGTTTCTTTTCATCAATTCAAAAAGGACTGTTTCGCGTCATCGGTGGTGGAGAGGCACTTCTGCACCCGATCTACATTGACGATATGACGGATGCATTTCTGCTTTGTGCCGTGCGAGCAGAGGCCGTTGAACGTAGTTATACTATCGCTGGTGATCATCCGGTCACCATTCGTGAACTTGCCACAGCTATAGCGCGCTCATTAGGCAAGGAGTTACCCAGGAGCAGTATTCCACTTTGGCTTGCCAACCTCGCCTCAGATATCTTTGCTGTGACGCCAGGATTGAAAGGCGAGAAAGCGCCACTTACGCGCAGCCGTGTCAAGTTCCTTACAAATAGTCGCATTTATGATATTAGCCGAGCGAAAACTGAGTTGGGCTACACCCCCAAAGTGAAGTTGGAGGAGGGTATGAGACGAACAGCTGAATGGTACCACAAGCATCATTATTTGGATGGTTGATACATGAACGAGAACTTCAGAGCAAGCTCGTGCAACACAGAAATCAAGTGTAGAAAAGATACGATAGTACGCTCCCGTGATACGTCTGTATCTCGTCTCCTTCTCCCCATCCTTCTATGCTACGAGTACGTAATCCTACTATACTACAAGTACGTATATTACAAATGTGTGATATCTTACTATGCTCAACATAAAGTAGAGTTTATTTATTACTCTGTGAAAAGGCTACTGGTTTTGAGTGTATATGCTCTTCATTCACTATCCATTAAGTGCTTATGCACCTACTCTATGATCTGGTAGAAGGGAAACAGACATGCTGGAAGTCTTACCGAAAATCGCGAAAATGCAGGCGTCTTATGCGCTGGGGAAGCCGCTTGCCAATCCGATGAATTTAACGATCAGCGTGAGCTATCGCTGTAACTCGCGGTGTAAAACATGTAACGTGTGGCAGCGTCCCAATGATGATTTTACTCTTGAGGAATATGACAAGACCTTCGAGTCGATTGGCAGAGATGCTTTCTGGTTCACCTTTAGCGGTGGTGAGCCGACGCTGCGTAAAGATCTGCCAGAGATGGTTGAGTCGGCCTATCGCCATTGCCGTCCTGGAATCATCAACATTCCTACCAACGGCATTCAGGATAAGATCATACCGGGCCGCATCGAGCGCGTGTTGCAGGCGGCTCCAACGTCTGACGTGATTGTGAATTTATCGTTGGATGGCGTCGGCGAGAAGCATGATATTGTGCGTGGCGTCAAGGGCAACTTTGAGCGCGCCATGCGCACGTACGCTGGTCTCAAGGCACTTAAGGGGCGCTATAAGAACTTTACCCTGGGTGTCCATACCGTCATCTCGAACTTCAATATTGACGAGTTCGAGAATATCCATGCATTTGTATACAGCGAACTCAAGCCGGATTCTTTTATCAGCGAGATAGCCGAAGAGCGTGTCGAACTTGACACGGTGGGTATGGGCATTACGCCTTCCATTAAAAAATACAAGCCTGTCATCGACCAACTGCAGGAGGAGAATCGCCAGGCTCAGTTCAAGGGCGTCTCTCGCATCACGCAGTCATTCCGCGACCGCTACTACGACATTGTGAAGCGTACTCTTGTCGAGAAGCGTCAGATCATTCCGTGTCTCGCGGGCGTTGCCTCGGCACAGATTGCGCCCAATGGCGACGTGTGGACCTGCTGCATGCGCGCCGAGTCAGTTGGCAACCTGCGCGACCACGACTACGACTTCCATGCGGCATGGAGCACGCCAAAGGCTGATGAACTGCGCCGCAGTATCAAGGCTGGTGAATGCTACTGCCCGCTGGCGAACGCCTCGTATACCAACATGCTCTGTCATGCTCCAACTTTGAGCAGCGTTGGTCTCGAAGTTGGCAGGAAAACGGCAGCAGAGATTGTCAGGGGCGGCAGGGGCAAATCGACCAGATTACGTAACTTGCCTGTCATCAATGCCGCTGATGAAGTACATATGGTTGCTAGCAACGGTAATGGCAATGGTTATAAGGTAAATGCTAAGTAGAGACAATATTCGAGGTAGGAAGGGCTATTCATAACTGAATACAGGAGTTGACGGTCGTGTACACTAACATCAATAGGGGAAAAAATGCAAACTTCTCTCGTGATATATCTGTTTATGATGTCTTGGCGGCGGTGAGGGAGGAACCTCGCGTAGATATACCACTTTTGACGGAGATTGAGCAACAACAGATGGCAGCATGGAATGCAACTCAACAGAGCTATTCCCTGGATCTATGCGTTTCACTCTTAGTAGAGATGCAGGCCGCTGCCACACCTGATGCTGTGGCCCTTGTGGCAGGTGAGCAGATGCTCAGCTACAAGGAACTCAACCAGCATGCCAACCAGCTAGCCCATTACCTGCAGGCACTTGGCGTGGGGCCGAATGTACTTGTGGGCTTGTGCGTAGAGCGTTCCCTGGATCTGGTCGTGAGTCTGCTGGGCATCCTCAAGGCGGGTGGTGCCTATGTGCCGCTCGATCCCAGTTACCCAGCCGAACGCCTTGCCTTCATGTTGGAAGACGCTCAAGTCCCTGTGCTTGTGACGCGGCAACGCATGGTTACATGCCTGGCTTCTCAGGAAGTGAAAGTGGTTTGCCTGGATACTGATGCTGCGGTGTTGGCAGAGCAGAGGATGTCTGACCCGATCTCACAAGTTACGGCTGCTGACCTGGCCTACGTCATCTACACTTCAGGCTCTACAGGCCAACCTAAAGGTGTACAGATTACGCACAGCAGCCTGCTCAATCTCGTGTTCTGGCATCAGGGAGCCTTTAATGTCACGTCTGCTGACCGAGCGACTCAGCTTACAAGCCCAGCATTTGACGCGACTGGCTGGGAACTCTGGCCCTATCTCACTATTGGTGCGAGTGTGTATTTTCCTGATGAAGATACTCGGATTGCATCGACCTTGCTTCGCGATTGGTTAGTAAATAACGGCATTACCATCACTTTCTTGCCAACTGCATTGGCCGAAAGCGTCATGGCACTCGCGTGGCCGTCAACAACTTCATTGCGACTCCTACTCACTGGCGCGGACACGCTCCACCGCTTTCCCTCGCCGACCTTGCCCTTTACATTGATAAACAACTATGGTCCAACAGAGGCAACAGTCGTAACAACATCGGGGTCTGTGGTTCCGGCGGAGTACAGTGACCTGCCACCGCCGCTTGGTCGCCCTATTGCTAACACGCAGGTCTATATTCTGGATGAATACTTAAAGCCAGTTCCCATTGGAGAAGCAGGTGAACTTTATATCGGGGGAGCAGGACTCGCCAAAGGCTATCTGAACCGTCCTGACCTCACGGCAGAAAAGTTTATTTCCCATCCCTTCAGTGATGATCCTGATGCACGCCTGTACAAGACAGGTGACATGGCCCGCTACCTGCTAGATGGACAGATAGCTTTTTTGGGACGCATTGATTCTCAGGTCAAGATTCGCGGTTTTCGTATTGAGTTGGGAGAGATTGAAGCAGTTCTCAATCGACATCCAGCAGTACGTCAAGCTGTAGTTATCGCCCGTGAGGATGTGCCTGGCGAAAAGCACCTGGTCGCCTATGTGGTTGCTGTCCAACAGCAGGTTGCTGATTCGCAGACTCAAGCAGTGCCTGATACCTGGACGCCGCTCCTGAGAAAGTATGATGTGTCTGTCGCTGAACTGCAACACTTCCTGCAGGCGCGATTACCAGATTACATAGTTCCAGCAGTCTTTGTTGTCCTGGATACTCTGCCGCTAACGCCTAATGGGAAGGTGGACCGCGCCGCTCTGCCCGAACCCGACGCGACAAACACCGCACGAGATGCCGACATTGCCGAGCCTGGCACACTCATTGAAGAGCAAATTAGTAAAATATTAGCCCAACTTTTGGGTTTAGAGCAGGTTGGGATCGATGACAACTTCTTCATGCTTGGTGGACACTCATTGTTGGGTACACAAGTAATCGCGCGTGTGGCCGATACCTTTGGCGTCAACCTCACCCTGCGTATGCTGTTTGATGCCGCTACGGTACGACAAGTATCTGCCGAGATCGAGCGTCTTCTTATTGCTCAACTAGAGGTGATGAGCGAAGACGAAGCCCTGCATCTGCTGGAGCAAGAACAGCAGATATAGTGTCGTCAGGTTGCCTATCACATGGAGGAACATGTAACGATGCATATGAGAACGTCGCCGACACCAGGTAAGCAGGCTGTTCCCCTCAGCTTGTACCATCTGCTTGATCCTGAAGTTCTGGCTAATCCATATCCGTTATATCATCGGCTCCGTAACGAAGATCCGGTCCACTGGGATCCCTATCTGCATGTGTGGGTTGTGACCCGCTATGAAGATGTAGTGGCGGTGTTCCAGAGATTCTCGGCCAACCGGACACCTACACCAGAGCAACTGACGGCACTAGGGCTGGGAGCGTTGACGCCATTGGCACAGGTAATGGTACGCCAGATGCTCTTTCTAGACGCGCCCGCTCATGGGCGGGTGCGAGGACTGGCATCTAAAGCCTTCACTCCTCGTCGCGTGGAGATGCTGCGTTGCCGCATCCAGGATATTACCAATAGCCTGTTGGACAAGGTACAGGATAATGGGAGGATGGATGTGATAGCGGATCTGGCTTATCCTCTTCCAGCCATCGTCACGGCTGAGATGCTGGGAGTGCCAATTTCTGATTGGCAGCAATTGACGGCGTGGTCAGCGGACTTTGCCCAGGTACTCGGCAACTTCCAACACAATCCTGAATATGCGTCGCGTGTAATACGCAGCCTGGAGGAAATGACCACTTACTTCCGTGCTGCCATCCGTGAGCATGAGAAGCATCCGTGTGAAGGTCTCATCAATACGCTGCTGACTGCCGAGCAAAACGGAGATCGATTGAGCGAGGAAGAAGTGATTGCAAACACTATCGTTACTATGGTGGGTGGTCAGGAAACCACCACCAACTTGATTGGCAACGGTCTGCTCACCTTGCTGCGCCATCCAGATCAGTTGGAGAAACTTCGCTCAGATATGTCCCTGGTCCCCTGTGCAGTGGAAGAACTGCTGCGTTACGAAAGTCCTAGTCAGCATACAGCACGCCTGGCTCCTGATGACACGGTGCTTGGAGGAAAAGCAATACGTAAGCGTCAGGCCGTCATCGCCGTAATGGGTGCGGCCAACCGCGACCCAGAGCGATTTCCTGATCCAGATCGCCTTGATATCTGTCGCAAGGATAATCGACACCTCGCGTTTGCCTGGGCCAGCCACTTTTGTTTCGGTGCGCCATTGGCACGGATGGAGGGTCAGATTGTGTTCGAAACAGTATTGCGCCGCATGCCCCGATTGCAGTTGATGCCAGGCCCAATCTCCTGGCGAGAAAATCTTGGCTTACGTGGTCTAACTACGCTGCCAGTCACGTTTTAATATTCCCTGTCTGCGTAAGAGCAGTAGTTTGAGGAAAGAGCCAGAGGGAACGCTGCGAGAACTGCTGCTCATGGATGAAGCTCTGTTATCAGGAATGGAAGTGGTATGATATCAAATACAACAGATCTCTCAAAGGCGAAACGGGCACTGCTCGAAAAGTATGCACGCGGACGTCTTGCACAGACTACAGCAACTGCGAGGGTCATTCCTCGGCGTGCCGAGGGAAGTGTTGTGCCGCTATCTTTTGGTCAACAACAAATGTGGCTCCTTTCGCAATTGATACCTGACACCCCTGTCTATAACGAGAGCGTAACCGTTCACCTGCCTGGCTTGCTCGACGTAGCTGCACTTGAGCGAAGCTTTTACGAGATTATCAGACGGCACGAATCATGGCGTACCAGTTTTCCGCAGCTAGATGGGCAACCTGTCCAGAGAATTCATCCATCTCTACCATTGTCGCTACCGCTTGTAGACCTGAGATATCTTCCCAAACTTGAGCGGGAGGTAGAGGCACTACGGCTGGCAACGGAGGATGGGCGAAAGCCCTTCGACCTCGCTCACGGTCCCCTGCTGCGTGCTATGCTTATCCAGTTGAACGAGATGGAGCACCGTTTGTACTTGACCTTGCATCACATCATCTTCGATGGTATCTCTGTGTATCAGGTCTTTCTTGCGGAACTGCGTACTCTCTACGAGGCATTTTCGACGGGCAGACCTTCGCCGCTTCCCGAACTGCCGATTCAATATGCCGATTTTGCGGTCTGGCAGCGTGAGCAGTTACAGGGAGACGTGCTGGAAAAACAACTGAACTACTGGAAGAGGCAACTTGAGGACGCTCCCGCGATTTTAGAATTGCCCACTGATCGTCCACACCTCTTGAATCCGACCTATTGTGGCTCAATGTATCCCGTCGCACTGCCCAAACACCTCACTGACGCTCTCAGGGAATTGAGCCGCCAGGAGGAATGTACATTCTACATGACGCTGCTGGCGGCGTTCAAGACGTTGCTCTTCCGCTACACGGGACAGGATGACATCCTGGTTGGTACTGCTACTGCTGGCCGCAAGCACTCCGAAGTCCAGAAACTGCTGGGTGTTTTCATCAATACGCTCGTAATGCGTACTCACCTTACAGGCGACATGAGCTTTCGTGAACTGCTGGCGTGTGTACGTGAGGAGACACTAGAAGCTGACGCTCATCAAGATGTGCCCTTCGAGTACCTGGTCAAGGAACTTCAGCCAGAGCGCGGTGTGGGACAGAACCCGTTCTTCCAGGTGCTGTTTATGCTGGAACCGCCTATATCCGTCCTTCCATCAGGGTGGACACTGACACATATGGATGTTAAGACGGATACCTCCAAGTTTGATCTGGCGCTCATTCTCGAAGATAGACCGGAGGGGATTGTCGGTTTCTTTGAGTACAGCACAGACCTCTTCGATACCGCGACCATAAACAGAATGGTGGAGCACTGGCAGACGCTGCTTGAAGGCATCGTCGCCAATCCCGCACAACGCATTGCAGAGTTGCCTCTCTTAACAGGGGTGGAGCAGCAGCAACTCCTGATAGAGTGGAATGCCACTTCGACAAGCTATCCCAAGGACCAGTGTGTGCATCAGCTCTTTGAAGCTCAAGTTGAGCGTACTCCTGATGCTGTTGCCCTGGTCTATGAAGACCAGCAGATGACCTATCGTGAACTCAATGCGCGAGCCAATCAGCTTGCCCATTGTTTACAACGCTTGGGAGTTGAGCCTGAGGTGTTGGTGGGTCTCTGTATGGATCGTTCGCTTGAGATGATAGTGGGTCTCCTTGGCATTCTCAAGGCAGGGGGAGCCTACGTGCCACTGGACCCGACGTATCCTAAGGAGCGACTGGCTTTCATGCTTGAGGACACGCAGGCTCCAGTCCTGGTGACGCAGGAGCGGCTCATCGGCCTGCTACCAAAGCAGGGGGCACATGTAGTCTGCCTGGATAGAGAGTGGAAGGAGATTGCTCAAGAGTGTTGGGAGAATCTGGTCAATGGGGCGACAGCCGAGAACCTGGCCTATGTGATGTATACCTCTGGATCGACGGGCAGACCCAAAGGTGTAGAAGTGAGGCATCGTAGCATCATCCGTCTGCTATTTGGAGTGGATTACGTCTTTCTGGATGCTACACGAACAGTTCTTCACATGGCTCCAATCTCATTTGACGCCGCAACATTTGAAGTTTGGGGGGCGTTACTACACGGTGCTCGCTGCGTTCTTTTCCCTGAAAGGATTCCCACACCAAAGAGTATCGGTGCTGTAATTCGCAAACACCACATTACGACTGCATGGCTGACAGCATCCCTGTTCAATGTTGTTATCGATGAAGCCCCAGAAATGTTGGAAGGCGTCGAGCAGCTCCTGACGGGCGGGGAGGCACTCTCTGTTGTTCACATTCGTCGTGCCCTTGATGTGTTGCCAGCCACCCAGTTCATCAACGGCTACGGCCCTACGGAAAGCACAACCTTTACGTGTTGCTATCCCATTCCTAAGCAGTTGAGCGAAACCACGCGATCCATTTCCATTGGGCGTCCTATCGGCAATACACAGGTCTATATATTGGATTGCTACTTGAATCCAGTGCCTATCGGTGTGCCAGGGGAGTTGCATATAGGGGGTGACGGCTTAGCCCGAGGGTACCTCAATCATCCTAAATTAACTGCTGAAAAGTTTATCGTCTCTCCATTTGGAGACGACCCCAGTGCGCGATTATATAAGACAGGAGACCTTGCGCGTTATCTGCGGGACGGAACGATTGAGTTTCTAGGGCGTCTTGACGATCAGGTGAAGATTCGTGGCTTCCGTATCGAGCCGGGGGAGATTGGGGCGGTACTGGGCCAGCATCCCGACGTGCGGGAGGCAGTGGTTGTGGTCGATGAGGATGTGTGTGGTAATAAACGCCTCGTAGCCTACCTTGTCCAGGATGCCGAGCGGCCTACAACGATCAATGAGGTACGCCGTTTTGTGAAGGAGCAGTTGCCCGAGTACATGGTACCCTCCGACTTCGTGCTGCTGGACTCGCTACCATTAACGCCCAATGGTAAGCTAGATCGTGATGCCTTGCCAGCCCCCGACGCGGTCAGACTTCCGGTGGAGGAAACCTTTGTAGCTGCGAAGTCAATAGTGCATTATCAGCTCATGCGAATCTGGGAAGACCTGTTGGACGTGCCGTTGATCGGGATTAGGGACAACTTTTTCTATCTGGGAGGACATTCCTTACTTGCAGCTCGTCTTGTTAATAAAATTGAGCAGGTTTGTGGCAAGAAAATCGCTCTCGCTACCCTCTTTGCTGGACCAACCATAGAACAGCTGGCGAATGCGCTGCAAGCGGAGGAAGAAGAGAGGAACTCTCGTGCTCCGATTGTAGCAGTTCAGGCTAGTGGATCTAAGCGGCCTTTCTTCTATTTGCATGGATCGTGGAATAGTGAAGCCTTCCATTGCTTTCACCTGGCACGCCACTTCGGGTCCGATCAGCCCTTTTATGCGCTTGAACCGTACCATTTTGATGGTCTACAAGTTGCCCCCACGGTGGAAGCCATGGCGCAGGCCCATCTTCAGTCGTTGCGTGCTGTTCAGCCAGAAGGTCCGTACCTGCTAGGTGGCTTTTGCAATGGAGGTCTGATAGCCTATGAGATGGCCCGACAACTTCATGTGCAAGGACAGAAGGTTGATCTGCTGGTTTTGATAGATCCAGCATATCCTTCTGCCCTTCACGCAGTGGTGCGGAGTGTGGTCAGTCGTATATGTGGCTTGATGCGACTGAGCCAAGAGAAGCCGTTAGAATGGTTTCTACGTCTACGGCACGTATATAAATATTTGCGCCGTCAGAGGAGATTGCAAGACCTCAAGGCGTTCAGAGCCATTGATCCCAGCATTCAAACACTTCTGCCAACAGCTGATGCCCTTCGCCAAGATAATATTGCCATCTTTGACTGGATTAGTGTGGGTTACAGTTATGCATCTTATCCTGGCAAGGTCATGTTGTTTTGGGCGCGTGAAGTGCCCTTTGGCAGAGTGTGGCGGCAGAAAGCGGCTCAAGAGAAAGAAATAGAGGTGCGTATTATTCCTGGCACACACATCGGCTGTTTAACCGAGCATGTCCAGGCTTTGGCCGAAGAGTTGGGGACGTGTTTGAGTGAAGCGCAAGCGGCTGAGTTGAAGGAAAGCGAGTACGGTGAGAGCATTACTGTATCAGTGGATTAAGACGAATTTTGTCATGTTATTCAATGCCGGGTCATTAGTCGCAACCTTTGTTGTATCATCGGGTCTTGGTTTCGCGTATTGGTGGGTAGCAGCTCGACAGTTTCCGCCAGAAGCTATAGGCTTTGCCTCTGCTGCCATTTCGGCTACGACACTGCTCGGAACGATCTGTATGCTGGGATTGGGAACCTTATTGATCAGGGAATTACCGCGACAAGAGGGTAAAGCTGTATCGCTTATCAGCGCGGCTTTGATTCTTGTTGCTTGTGTAGGAGGATGCATTGGTCTGCTGTTTGCACTCGTTGCCCCTTCCATATCTGCTGACTTGCAGCCGCTGCGAGCAGGCGTCCAAAATGTAGCACTTTTCACTGTAGGCGTCAGTTTTGCCGCGGTCGCCTTAGTCCTTGACGAGGTCTTGATTGGACTGCTGCGGAGCGATCTCAAACTCTGGCGCAACACTCTATTTTCCGGCGCGAAACTTGTTGTGCTCTTTGTGGCAGGTTTTTGGCTCTCGCAACGAGCAGGGCTGACGATGTATGCAACGTGGGTAGTAGGCAGTGTACTTTCATTAGCGGCTCTCGCGGGATTTGCCGTGTGGAAGGGTAAGTGGACCGGAAGAATTTCTCTCTCTCATGTGGGACTGTTACGCAAGTTGGGGGCTTCGGCCTTGCAGCACCATCTCCTCAACCTCGTTTTTCAGGCTCCAGCTATGGCCTTACCCGTACTCGTCACCGTCCTGGTCTCAGCGACCATGAACGGCTGGTTTTACATTGCCTTTTTGCTTGCGGACATGGTGTATATTGTTTCATATGCGCTTACGACTGCGCTCTACGCGGTAAGCTCTGCCCAGCCCAGCGCATTGGCACACAAAGCTCGATTGACCCTCAGCCTTGCAGTGATCACCTGCGTGTTCGCGAACTGCGTCTTGTTGTTTGGTAGCAAGCAGCTGTTGGGACTCTTCGGTCAGAGCTATGCTCAACAGGGTGAATGGAGCCTGCGCATCCTGGGGCTAGGAGTTTTCCCGTTTATCATTAAGGAGCACTACATAGCAATATGTCGTATTCAGGATCGCATATTACATACTCTGATTCCTCTAACGGTGGGTGCGCTCCTTGAAGTGGGGGCCGCAGCGCTGGGAGCACGTCTCGGCGGTATATCAGGGTTGAGTCTCGGTTGGATTACGGCAGTAGGCGTTGAGGCTCTGTTTATGTCTCCAAGAGTGTACAAGACGGTGCGGCTCACCAGTACGTCAAGCGGAGTTCGTTTTCCCCATAGGGATGGAGAACCAATACTACACTCATGAGTAAGAGAATTGTATTACCTTCTGTAAAGCACTTCCATGTGCTGAATATTGTTACATTCTTTCTGCTTCTTGTAATACCTTTCATAACAGTCGTAATGAGTGTGCAGCGACTGGGTCTGGGACAGCGTCTGGCAGGGAGTCAGTTCGTTACCCACTCAGGTCCAGGCTTGATGGCAAATGGTTCAGCACTTCATCTCATAGGATATAACTGGCATTGGATGGGAACTGATTGTGGAGCACCAACCAGTGCAGAAATTGATGCAACTTTTTCTCAGATCAAAACTGCTTCGCATGGGGATGTCGTTAGAACGGCATTTTATCAAGGTGGCAGTAATGAGGGTGCTTATACGGATTTTGATCGCTACATTACCTCTGCAAAGAAATATGGGTTATATATCGTCCCCATACTGGTAAATCATTGGACAAGTTGTGAACCTTCAACGGCGACGAAAACATCGTCCTGGTATCAATCAGGATACCAACAAGCGAGTGAGGGATATCCACTCTCATTTCACGATTATGCAGTAAGACTAGCAGAGCATTATGCTAATGAACCAACCATTGCTTTCTGGCAACTTGTGAATGAACCTGATACTGATTCGTGTGGTTCTGTTGGTGCTCATATTTTGCGAAGTTTTGCTGATGCCATGACCACAGCCATCAAAGCCGTTGACGCCAATCACATGGTTGATTTGGGTGCTCCAGGAGGATGTGCAGGTGATACTACAACAGATTACACGATCATTGTCAGTGGCGAAGTTGACTTATGCGATGTCCGGCATGACTATGACCAGGCTACAACTCCATTGCCTTCAGATATGCAGCAGCACATCGCCGTCTGTCACAACCTCAACAAACCATCCTTTGTCGGTGAATCAGGCATCGGTGCTGATATCACGGCAAGCGGGAACGGTTCTGGGGCTGTAACAACAACCAGTCTGAATCAGCGAGCAACCCTTTTTGACGCGAAGCTGAGTGCTGGATTTAAGGCAGGGCTTGCAGGGTATATGATTTGGAACAAAGGTAGCCAGAGTGATCAGGATGATATCGGACCTGGTGATCCAACGGAACGTATTGTGGCAAAATATGCATGAGCAACACTCTCTAGCAGGCGAAGTTGATGCGCCCGCTTTGCCTCCTATGATGGACTCTACTCTATCGGAAAGCGCTGAGGATATTAAATTAATTTCTTTGAAGGATACTTATCTCATGTTGGCAAAAAGCTTGCTTAGCTGGCATGTAAAGCCGGGTAGGTATGGAGATTGTACCAGGTCTGCTTCGTAGAGTGTGGCAACCAGTCTCAATACGGTTTCCTCACGCCGATAGATTTCAATGTGCCGCTCTTGCCAACTTACTACCCAGTATTCGAGGACACCACGCCGTGAGTAGAGTTTGAGCTTTGTTTCTCGATCTCGATATTCGTTTGTTGCTCCCGGTGAAAGGACTTCCACGACCAATTCAGGAGCACTATGCAACTTTCCATCTACTTGAAGTGCAGCCGCTTGACGTTCTCGGCTCATCCAGATAACGTCCGGCACCACGTCATCATCGTCAGCAAAGATCAATCCTGGTGCCCCTGTTGCCTCTCCCAAATCTGTTGGGATGCTCCATGCGTTTAGAAAGGTGATTAACCGAGAGCAGACGAGTTGGTGATGATAATGTGGCTGCTTGGATACGTACAACTCTCCTTCTATCACTTCATATCGCTTGTTGTCATCTGGCAGAGTTTCCAGATCTCGTGAGTTCCAGCGCAAATTTGTCATTTTTTTCCTGCTGTTTCTTTGATTAATCCAAGCTAGAAGCAATATTACATAGTTGTCTCGTATTATAACCTAGAGGGTATTGCTCTGTCTAATCAATGAAAATATTTCGTGAGATGGAGTTCTATTGGTGTCGAGGTCCTTCGTGTGCTATAATACCTGAGTAGATAGGTCGGAATTAGTTCTTTTATCTGGAATTTGTCTTAAATCTAATGGAAGAAAAGCAGTATATGGAGTACATTTTCCGTGCTGCTGATGAGGATATGCTATGGCGGAAACAATTACTGCTGACATGATTATTCATGATGTGGTGAGCAAGTACCCTTCGACGGTCAAGGTTTTTCATGGACACGGCCTTCCTTGTACGGCGTGTGCTGTTGGCTCAAGAGAGAGTGTAGCGGGTGGAGCGCGCACACACCGCTTTACGCCTGAGAAGCAGAGCCTGCTGCTGAAAGACCTGAACGCGGTTATCAATAATGAGCCTATCTCAGTTGCACCCAAGAAGGCTCCCGTTGGACGTGGTGTGCCTCTGCAGATGTCTGCCGCGCCCGCTGATCGCAAGATCAAGCAGGTTATTGCTGTCATGAGCGGTAAGGGCGGCGTTGGTAAGTCGCTTGTCACGGGTCTGCTCGCTGTCTCATTGCGACGACAGGGCCAGCGCGTTGGCATTCTTGACGGTGATATTACCGGACCCAGCATCGCAAGAATGTTTGGTAGCAAGGGGCAGCCCGGCAAGTCGGCAAGTGGTGGTATTGATCCATTGACGAGCAAGGGTGGCATCAAGATTATGTCGATGAACATGTTTCTTGAGAATGAGAGCGATCCTGTCGTGTGGCGCGGCCCGATGGTGTCGAGCGCGATTAAGCAGTTTTATAGTGATGTTGACTGGGGCAATCTTGACTATCTGCTGGTAGACCTGCCTCCTGGCACATCGGACGCACCGATGACCGTGCTTCAGTCGCTTCCGGTTGATGGTATCGTGATCGTCTCGTCGCCGCAGATGCTGGCGACAATGATCGTCATGAAGTGTATCAACATGGTGCGGCAACTCAAGGGTGTTATCGTCGGTGTAGTAGAGAATATGTCCTACTTTGAGGCACCTAACGGCGAACGCTACGAAATTTTCGGACCAAGCAACGGGGCGGAACTCGTTGGTATGACAGGCGCACCTCTACTGGCACAACTGGCTATCGACTCTAACCTGACGACTCTATGCGATGCAGGTCGTGTTGAGGAATATTATGCTGAGGGATACGAGACGCTCGCGGCGAACTTTGTCAACACTTTGAAGGTAAAGAGATAAGCATAAAAAATTCGGTCTTCACGATGAAGTGAAGACCGAATTTTTTATGCTTATAAAGTTTGTAGTGCGCTCTCAAATGAGCCCAGGACTTTGCTGAAGGTGGTGTGACCCGCGAGGTTAGCAAGGGCTGCACGTACTGGCGGGTCTTCGCGATGCCCCTCGAAGTCGAGATAAAAGACATATTCCCAGGCGCGTTGACGGGAGGGGCGCGATTCCAACTTGAGTATGTTGATTTTGTTTGTCGCGAAGACGCCCAGGCATTGATAGAGAGACCCTGGTTGGTGAGCTGTTGCCATGACGAGCATGGTCTTCGCGTTACCTGCACGTCGTGGAGCGGGTTCTCGTCCAAGAGCGATGAAGCGTGTGTAGTTATCTCGAATCGTCTGAATGCCGCTTGCCAGTATCTCTAGCTGGTATAAGTCGGCTGCTCCTCTTCCCGCGACCGCTGCGACACCCTCAAGCTGTTCCTCGCGGATCATCTTCGCGCTCCCTGCGGTATCGTAGGTTGCCACGATCTCGACGCCGAGATCGCGCAGAAATACATCGCTCTGTGCCAACGCCTGTGGATGTGAAATGACGCGCTGAATGTCGCTGAGTTTCTGTCCTGGAAGGCAGAGCAGGCAGTGATCGACGGGATGACTGATCTCGCCTACAACGAAGAGATCATGCTGGCGCAGCAGATCATAGACATCGTTGATACTTCCGGCCTGAGAGTTTTCTACTGGCACCAGGCCGAAATCAACTTCGCCCGCGGCAACGGCGTGGAACACATTGGCGAAATTGCGATAGGGAAGCGGTTCTGGTTGACCTTGTTTGCGGAAATATGCTTGTACGGCTTCATCACCATAGGCACCGCGCTCACCCTGGAAGGCGACACGGATAGTTTGCTGGGTGGTGGAAGGTTGTTCTTCATGCTGATGCGTTGATTGTACCACTATATGATCTCCTCGTGAAAATGCTGTGCTGATTGTGCCAGCTTGTACGAGGATTGTCAAGGTCGTTGCCACTGCCATCAAAATACGCAAGAGAGCGGGTGTGACATGTCGCACCCGCTCTCTTGCGTATTTTGTGAGTCTTATTGGAAGTTGTAATGTCCCTTGTGGTAGTAGACCATACCTTTGCCAACAACCTTTACTGGCTGAAGCTCTTTGAGCATGATAGCCTCACCACACCTGGCGCACATGCGGCTGGTCATGTGGTTGACCTCTTCGCGGTTTGCAAGTGATGCACGAGCTGTCTTTGAAAGTTCACCCTTCTTAGGCATTAATACTGACCCCTTTCGCCTGTTCCTCTGCTAACTGATGTCTATCTGGATTGCCAAGTTCTATTGGTTTCTCATATATGTAAACACGCTATGCCTACATTTTGTTCCATGAGTATATCATAGCTTTTTCGGGATGTCCAACATCGGGAGACAGTTTTGCTACGTTTATTTTTGTGTTATCGGTGGTATTGAAAACTATGCAAGAGTGCAGTTCCATGATAGAATCTCTCCAAAGAGAAATGATAGCGACAAAATGCGTAGAAACACATAGTTCTCTATTACTTCTAGGTACACAGACCCTGGTTGCCGAGGGCAAACTGCCGCCAGAAATGGTGAAGTTACATTGGTTTAAGTTGCAGGAAGATGGGTCTACGCAGATTATCAGTGCGGACCTTGATGAAACAGGGGTGTTTGGTGATTGGCCTGAAGATTTTGCGACGGTGACGCTTGACACAGAAGATCGTTATCTTGAGACGGCGCAGAAGCGGTTGAAGGGTAGAGAAAGAGAGGTTACTTGGATATCGCAAAGGGGAGATCGATAGTGAGCAACACTACTAAGATGTAAAAACGGGAAGTCAAATTGCTTTGACTTCCCGAAATAGTATACGTACTACGAAATGTGCCTACAGATGCCGCGCTACCAAGCCATCCTACAAGCACGTCCTACGAACGAACTACGTCTTTTATTCTAAGAGTTCCGTTACATGAGAGGTTGTTTTGGCCTCTCATTCTATTTAACGTAAGACATGTACTCATGTAACGGATTTGGGAAGCATTTCTAACAGATGTTGTCTAAAGCTCCGTTGCTCTTCGAGCTGTCCTGCTGGAACCCTCAAGGAAAAATCCAGCATACAGGGCGGCTAATCCTGCTACGAGGTGAAGGATATGGTCCGCCACACTGATGTGAATCAATCCCAGGAACAATCCAGAGTCATGTCCATACGATCCTGCCGGAAAGTAGAGTGCAGGAATGAGGCCGAGTAGTCCTAAGAGCGTGTAGATGACCCCAAAGACCTGATTGAAGAGACGTGATTGTCCTGTGAAAGCTGCGGCAATGCCGAGCAATCCCGTGATGAGGTGAATAAGACTATGAATGAGATCTACGTCGAAGATACCAAAGACTGCTCGTACACCTGTGCTGTTCTCCACGGGTGTAAAAAAGCAATAGAGAGGCTACAAATACCTAGAAGCACGTTTTACCATCTGTTAGAAGCTGGAGTAATTCCACCAGACGTCATAGTATATGTACCTCTAAGAAAACAAGCGTTCTATGATGGGGAGAAAATAAACAAGCTTGCAGCAGAGAGGGCCAAATACCTCGAAGAATTACAGAGAGAACCAGAAAGGCTAGTGTTGACAGTGCCAAACCGAGAAGACCTAGAACAACTAGCAGAAATAGACCGTATGGTCTTCCATGAAGAAACGTTGATCCCACCAGAGGAGCAGATGAAAAGGTTTGCTTACAATCCAGAATGTATGCAAGTTCTCAAAGATACAAAGACCAACACAATACTAGGTGACATAACCATGAGTCCTCTTAAACATGATGTGCTAGAAAAGCTTATCAAATTAGAGATTGACGAAACCCAAATCAAGCCAGAAGACTACCAACCATATAGCACTAAGAAACCCCAAGATATCTATGTCATCACCATCATAGCTCGACCAGGATTAACAGAAACATTCTATGGAGGTAGACTCCTACATGCAGGAGTTAACTATCTGATTGAATTGCTAGAAAAAGGCATCATGATTAATCGCCTTTACACTGTTGCAACAACAGAAGATGGCGATAGAATTGCAAGAGAACTAGGGTTTACCCCTCTACCAGGAGAGAGAATGAACCTTGAGCATGAGGACTTTAGACGGTCATACGTCCTTGATCTAGAAGCCAAAGGGAGCAAATCAAAGCTTGTCAGAAAGTACCTACAGCACAGACGAAATCTTGAGAGGCGACAAAAGAGATACAAAAAGCAATCCAACCCTGCTAAAGCAGCAAGATAATAGCATGAAGGTATAGGTGTTTCTTTTTGCCTTTTCGTAGGGTATAATTGTTGCTATGGTGTCGATGTTTCGTGAGAGGTGATTTTCTATGGCAACCCAAGAAGATAGGCTCGCTACGGTTGAACGGAAAGTTGCCGCATTAGAATTGCGGCGGCTGTATGACGAGAGAAAAGCAGAAGAAAGTACCCCATCTGCACTAGGGGTTAACCTAAGAGAGATGAACGAAAATATGACCATCCTCTTAGGTATTGCGTCTGGACAAGAGCAAAATATAAAGGAAATGGCAGGAGACATAGCGACGATTAAAGAGCGTAGCGAGCGTGTAGAACAATGCCTTGACCGCATAGAAACATCCCTTGTGCAAATCCTTGAACGCTTGCCTAAGCCTTAGTAAGGACGATAGTAGACGATCAAGGTCTAATCTGTCCCTTGCACCTGTAAGAAAACACCTGTGTCTTATGTTGGGGAACATAAGACACAGGTGTTTTCTTTTGACAGCTTTGACAGTCAAAAGCGTTTACTTCTGCTTACAAAGGCATACCTGAGTGAACAGGAAAATACTTCTTACGCTAGCCTATACCTACACCGTGCAAGATCATTTCTAGCGCGCTGATCGCGATGACTGGCAGGAAGATGAAACGCAGGGTTTTGTTGCTCAAATGCATCAGTAGACGCGCACCTAGCAGTGCGCCTATAAGGATACCAAGAGCAACAGGAGCGGCAATAAGTGGGGCGATGTCGCCACGTGAGAAGTAGATGCCTGCACTAGCTGCCGCTGTAACACCAATCATAAAATTACTTGTGGTCGTAGAGACTTTCAGGGGAAGGCGCATCAATGTATCGAGTGCCAGGACCTTAAACGTACCACTGCCGATGCCAAGCAGCCCTGAAATGAGTCCAGCCATATACATCATCGCTAAACCAAATGGTGTACGTGTTACCTGATAGGATACATCCCTTCCCAAATGGGAATCTGGATAGGAACTTGAGAGGCGAAGCCAGGTGGCCCAGCGATCATTTTTCACGCCCTGCGGCAATTCTTCCCCAATTTTGAATACTAATGGCGCGGCAGAAATCAGGAGAATGACGCCAAAGATAACCGAGAGCATATTGGGAGCCAGCAAGCCAGCCAGGAATGCGCCAGTAATCGCACCGATAGTAGTTGCGAGTTCCAGGAACATGCCAACACGCATATTGGTCAAGTGATCGCGCACATACGCCGCTGCCGCTCCGCTGGAGGTGGCGATAACAGAAATGATACTTGCCCCGATAGCAAAAGAAATGGGCAACCTAAATACCAGCGTCAGTAAGGGGACTATAAGCACGCCTCCACCAAGACCCACAAGCGAGCCGAGCAGCCCTGCCGCAATCGAGCCAGCGAAAATGAGCAGAACGACCGATAAGGAAAAGTGAAGCTGTTGAATGTCGTTATGCTGCTGGCTCGTGGCTATATTGCCGAGATAAAACACACTGAACAGAAGGATAATCAAGACTGCGAACGTGATGACCATGTATTTACGATCCCGCTCGAATGCGAAGGCGATAATTGAAGCTGCGACACGTATGACAGGAGTGGCAATAAGCAGGAGCAAGCCAAGCGCGATTATGCTTTGTGGTCGCAAGACGAGTAATCCCTCTGCGATTTGAGCGAGTGTTTGCGGAAAGTCGAGCAATCTTTGGGGAGACAAGCCGCCAGGGCGGGTCGGCAGAAGAAGTAACCCAAGCGTGATGACGATTGCACTGAGTGTAACACCGCCTTGCAATATCCAGCCAATGATCGTGTTTGCGTCGATGTGACGCGACTTATCTAACGGTCCAGGGTGGTTTTTGGATGAACGAGAGTCTTTCGTTGACTCGTGAGCAAGCGTCGTTGCCTTTGAGTTCGGCACTATCCGTTTTGTTTGCATAACAAAGTAGCCATTCTATTTTAGAAAAACTTTTGTGGTACATAAGGAAGGTTGCTTCCTTGTGTATCGACTGTTCTGCTCGACAATCATAGAGCCGATACATAGTATCCTGATACGCCTTGACACGCCTTGCAAGCGTATAAATGGTGCATCCACCAAATACACGGGGAACGGACATTGCTTCGTTCGCCCGAGGGTGTGATACATCAGGCCCCTACGGTTGCCTGTTCAATTGGCGGATGCATCAATAAACCATTTAGACAAAGTATACTTTGTTTTTTATCATTATTCCAATATATGATTTTTATAGTTTCTATAATCAGGAGGAATGAATAGGTGTTTTTTGTAGCTGTGCAACAGATATCAAACAAGCTAATTGTAATGGAACTTATGGCTGCGAAAAAAAGAGCAGGAAGACCACCTGGCATAAAACAATTGTTCATAGCGTTGTATAGTAGTAGTTGTGCTGTAAAGCCAATCGTGTAGTAGAAAGGTTGGCGACTTTTATGTTCAAAGTACCAAACATACGATTTTCTCGTCCTTCATTAAAACAAATTTTCTTTGGTGGCCTGGGTGGTGGCGTTGGAGTGTTGAGCGTATCGCTGGGAGTGGGAGCCTACATTGTAGAAACCATTACGCGCCCTAAACGGCTTGAAAGCTTTGCGGAACTCTATACCTTTACGCCTTTTGAACTGAATCTTCCTGCCGAGGAGGTGACATTTCCACCGCTCTATGGAGAACACCAGGTGAGCGGGTGGTATATTCCTCATCCAGAGGCGACGACGACTGTGCTTATCTGTCCTGGCTATCGTGGGCGGCGATCTGACGTGCTAGGAATGAGCGGACAGTTGTGGAAAGCAGGCCATAATGTCTTTGCTTTCGAGTATTATGGGCATGGCAGCGTTGTTGGGAAGCCAATAACGCTTGGCTATCGTGAGATCAATGATTTTCTTGGCGCGGTGGTGTATGCAAAGTAGCGTGCGCCACAAAATCGGATTGGTGCTGTAGGTTATTCCATGGGCGCATCTATTGCCATTATGGGGGCTGCCAGAACTACCGATGTAGAGGCTCTGGTGGCAGATAGTGGCTTCGCAACTCACAAGAGTGCTATTGAGTACGCGGTTCGTCGCACGCTCCATGTGCCGTTCGCGCTTTTTGATTGGGTAACCGATTTGCTCCTGTGGCTACGTGCAGGCTATCATTTCAATCAGGTTGAGCCACTGCGTGATATCGGGCGTATCTCACCCCGTCCTGTGTTCATCATTCATGGTTTGAATGATACGATGGTTAATCCAGAGGATGCGAGGCTTTTGTATGAAGCCGCGGGTGAGCCGAAAGAACTGTGGCTATTGCCTCATGTCGAGCACTGCGGAGCATACTTTGAGGATCGTGTGGCCTATACGACACGGGTGATCAATTTCTTTAATCATTACCTCAAAGAAGTTCGTCTACCCATGCAGCTTCAAGCTCGTGAGATCGATGGAGGAGAGGCTTCGCGTTTGTCCGAGGCAAGCTAAGAGAAGTCCAGGGTGATAATCATGCCATCTCTGGCGGCACGCGTGTTTGCGAAGATACGACGTGCCGCTTTTTCTGCATGCGAAGGGTCGTTGATCTTCGGACTGAAATGGGTCAACACGAGGGCGTGAGCGTCAGCGGCTTTCGCTATTCCGGCTGACTCTTCCGCATACATGTGTGCGTGCGCTCGTGCTAGTGGGATGTCTTCGGGATCGTCATACATGCTCTCACAGATCAAGAGGTCAACATCGTGCGCGAGTGTGCTAAGTGCTGCTGTTGGTCGTGTGTCTGTAATGAACGCGAAGGAGATGCCACGTCGAGGTTCGCCGAGTACCTGGAATGGTGTGACGGTTTGACCATTGTATTCAAGCGTTTCGCCGTGTTGTAGGCGAGACCAGAGTTGGACTGGCAAACCGAGTGCCTGAGCCTTCTCTACCTGGAAGGCTGGTTTGCGCTCCAGTTCGGCACGGTATGCAAGACAAGGAATGCCATGTGCCGCCGCCGCACATGAGCCGTGTAGATTTCCTGGAAGAGGAAAAGTTTCTCCACCTCTCATCTCGTGAATGCGTATCGGAAAGGGGAGGTCAGCGGCAATACGCCGCAATCCTTCGACTACGTATGTTGTTCCAACTGGACCGTAGATGTCGAGCGGCTCTGTACGTCCAGCATGTGCGACCATGAAGAGGACACCGGGAAGACCCGCGACATGGTCAGCGTGCATATGTGTGAGGCAGATCGCTCCCAATTGACGAAAGCCCCAGCCGAGCGATTTCCAGGGCACCTGCGTTCCCTCGCCGCAATCGAAGAGGGTAAGAGTTGGGCCACTGCGTACCAGCGCACAGGAGAGCCAGCGTCCCGGCAGGGGCATCATGCCATAGGTTCCTAACAGACAAATGTCGATCATACTGTTCCTACTAAAAATTGTTCTGGAATGCGCAGTCTCTCTTCTCCATTGACCTAGAAAGCGTACAAACTGTTACCCATGATCTAGCGACTCTTTTAGGTATCTCTCTTCCAGAACGGGCGCGACTTCCCCACAAGTCTCGCTTGCTTGCAGGATAAGCGAATTAATAGATAGTAACCAGAGTTAGAAGTAACATTTAGCTCTGGTTACTTTACTTTTCGCTTAGTTTAGCAGAGGAGTATAGAGAATAGCAAGCCAGGAATCTGAAGTGATCTTACAAGACCAGTTCCCGAACATATGCTATACTGTTAGGGAACTGGTCTAAATCTCTCCTTTTCTCGCTCAGGAAGATAGACTTTGAGTGGTTCATCGAAGCTGCACTGATAGAGCCTGATACGAAAGAAGGAGAACATATATGTCAAGAAAGATATCTCAAACACCAATGAACAGTCGTCAACACCTATCTTCGAGTTCCAGTGTAACCTCCAGCAGGTCTTTGCCACTTGGACAGGCGGTGCGCGAGCTACCGGGCCAATACCTCAAAGTATTAACCAGACCGTCTGTGAGAACGTTTGTAGAAGAGAAGGGCAAAGAGAGTTGGGGCATCGTCTGGATACAATTGATTGGCCTTGCCATTGTGAGTGCGATCATTCTCGCTGTTGGCGTTCTGATCTCGCCTCCTAGCTTGAGTAGTGTCACAAACACTGGTGGTCTGAGTCCTGAAACGCTTCAGATGATAGCAGTCGTGTTTGTAGCGATCTTCACGCTTATTATTACACCCGTGTCATTCTTTGCTATTGGCGGCATCATCTTCCTGATTGCGAAAGCATTTCATGGCAAGGGTACATACCTGGAGCAAATCTATGCCACCCTGTTGTTCGGAGTGCCACTTGTCCTTGTCAGCGATCTGCTCTCGTTGATCCCAGGCGTTGGCGGTTGGTTGCTCTACGTGCCACACATCTACAGCGTTGTGCTGATGATCTTTGCACTCATAGCGGTACATGGTCGAGGCGGTACATCCACAGCAGACCCGCAAACCAGGGAACCCTTGTCCCTGTAGCAACGAAGTTATGGGGGGTAACGGCGATACAAATATCCTTGTCTGTGATGAAGGCGTGGGAATATCAGTAGTCATGAGTATAGGCCCACGCCAGGGCAATTACCAGTGCTGAGAGCGCGGCGATAGTGGTCAGGGCAATACTGATAATCAAAAAGGGAAAATTGCCCACGATGAGTACGGTGGCAAAGAGTACCCAGAAGCTTGCAAAAATGACGATGAGGTACTGCCAGGCTTGTAGACGCCGCATCCCTGTGCCTTTCTTCCATGATACCCACTCCGAAACATAGTATATCAGGTTTAGGAAGAGCGCTTTCTACTGCTATGTATCGTCAAGTGAGGCAAGAAGAAAACCGTGTAAGGTAGTGGGATGATGAGAGATTGGGTAATTTGTTTTAGATAGTGGAGCACTTTTCTGTTAAGATTAACATAAGATTAACATAAATTCTTACTCTTTTCATTTGACTACAGGCTGTTGTAAGTATAGGTGAGTAAAGCATGCCAGAATTACCAGAGGTTGAATATACCGCGCGTCAACTGCGTGCGACTGTAGTTGGGAAAGCCATTCGAGAGGCGGTCGTTTTCTGGGAGCGCACTGTTGGTCATCCCGACCTGCCTGATTTTCTCGCGGAGGTTGCGGGACGAACTATTGAGGGCGTACGCAGACGTGGCAAGTTTCTGATCCTGGACCTCAGTGGTGATCTGTTTCTCTCGATTCATCGTCGTATGACGGGTAATTTTCTGCTGCTTCCGGCGGGATGGGAGATTGGTACGCAGTTACGTGAGGCAGACTCTTTAGCATGGTCAACAAAAGGGCCTTTCTTTCGGGAGGATAGTCAGGCGCAAGCTCTCAGTATAGCTGACGATACTGCCATCGGTGTCACGACACGGCCAATTACGTTGTCTCAGACCTTGTACTGTCGTGTCTGTTTCAACTTCACAGATGGGCGGCGCCTGCTCTTTACCGACCCGCGTAAATTTGGACGGGTCGAGCTATGGTCGCGGAGTCGTGAGGAGGAGGCGTTTGCTGGTCTAGGACCGGAACCACTTGAAGAGACATTTAGCATAGAGCGATTTACGGAGGCGCTGGCACGGCGTAAGACTGGTATTAAGCAGGCTTTATTGACCCAGGACCTTGTTGTGGGTATCGGCAATATCTATGCTGACGAGGCGTTGTTCTATGCTGGACTACATCCGCTGCGCCGCTCTAACTCTCTTACACGAGCAGAGATACAGATGCTTCATGAGGGCATAGTTGCTGTGCTCAATAAAGGTATTGAGCACGGCGGAACCTCGTTCAATGACTACCGCGATCTGTGGGGTGAGGCTGGCGACAACTATAGCCATGTGCAGGTCTATCAGCGCAATGGAAAGCCATGTCCCCACTGCGGTACAGAGATTGAGCGTATTGTCATTGCTCAACGCAGTACGCATTTCTGCCCGAGCTGTCAAAAGCTTACTGTGGCGTAAAAAACGCTGGCGTACACTGGAGCGTCTTGCCATTCACGTTAAAACTGACATCGACTGTTGCTGGTACCTGGCCCGGTTGATGGCCTTGCAGGGGAAGCGTAAACGTTACGTAACCCCCGTTGTCACTCACTGGCTGTTGGTCAAGAGGTTGATCGAAGTTTCTAAAATGAACAACACCGCTGGCTGTTGCCCCGCTGACGCCAGTAACATCTTTTGTCAGTTTCGCGTAAATCTGGATGACGCTATATGTACCTGGAGCGTTATTGGACGACCATGCTCCACAGCGGTATGCTGGGAGGGTCGGAACGGGCGATACTTGTGACTGAAACGACTTGTTCACAACAACGGTCTGCTGCGGTTTTACCTGACTAACTGCCGGGCCACAAGAGGCAAGAAATACCAGTAGTCCTAACGATAGAACAGTAAAGAAAAAGCGATGCGTAGTTTTCATTAACATTGCCATCTAAAAGCTATAAAATCACTGTCTTAGCTCAGCATCTTGATGCAGACGCTTTTTGGAAATCCGAGTACAGTATAACATAGACCTGTGCCGAGAATGCAAGTCCTGCCGCGTGCATGTAGTACGTGTGAAAATCGTGTTAATATCTGCTATTAGATTATGCTTGTGGGTTGCTGATTGCCTGTTACTATGCTACACTGTGTATAGCAACCGTACGCATAAGCGGGTAATGGGTGTGGAACTCTCTTTGAGGTGGAAAATTTCGTGAATTATGGTGCTGATGGGCAATTGGAACTGTTAAGCCAATTGCTCAGCGATGAACAATTTGGACAAGGCGCTCCGCATATACAACAAGGTCCGCAAGAATCGAGTAAGGGAGAATACCCGAGTCGATTGCAGGACCAAACCCCTGTATCCACTCCTGATATTACTTCTCTTATTGAGACACGCCCTGATCCGAACCGAGAGCGACGCAAAGGAGTACCCGAAGTCGTCTTTGCTGAGACGAAAGAGGACGCGCAAATTCTTGCAATGGCGCAAGGACTGCTCACGGAGTCTGGGCGGGCAATCATTAGTCGGATGCGTCCAGAGTCGATACCAGTGATGAAGGAGGTGTTTCACGACTACGCTGTTCGTATGCGTGAGGCGTCGCGAGCAATGGTCATTTATGTGCCGGGGTACGTGCGACAAAGCACTGGTGGGCATGTAGGTGTTATTAGTGCGGGCACTTCTGACATTCCTGTAGCGGAAGAGGCTGCCCTCATTGCGGAAGAGATGGGTTGTCGAGTCACAACTATCTATGATGTAGGTGTTGCGGGTCTTCATCGTTTGATAGGACCACTACGAGATCTGCTCCTTGCAGAGGTAGATGTGATTATCGTCGCTGCTGGCATGGATGGGGCTTTGCCATCGGTTGTAGCGGGGCTGGTTCCAGTCCCTGTCATTGGGTTACCAACGTCTATTGGCTATGGAATGGGCGGCAAGGGTGTTGCCGCGTTGCTTTCGATGTTGCAGACGTGCGCGCCAGGGCTTTCTGTAGTCAACATCGACAATGGTGTAGGCGCAGGGAGTACGGCGGCATTAATCGCCAATCGGATAGCGCAGGCACGGAGACAGCGAGAGCATCAGTCGCAGTAGGGAAGCAGCGAGATGTTCTTGAACCAGGATGTCTTACCGCTTTGAATGTTGGGCAAATGTGGGTGAAAGAAGTTTAAGAGAGGCGGGACTTTCTATGGCAAACAACAAACGTGGGCCTGAACCAGGATCGCAAAAAGCAAAACATGGTGGTAAAGCAGTGCGTGAGAAGTATGGCCCCGAGTTCTATTCAAGAATCGGCAAGAAGGGTGGCGAAATGGTCAAGGAAAAGCGAGGCCCCCAATTTTATGCCGAGATTGGGAAGAAGGGTGGTGAGTCTACCAAGCGTCAACAGGGTTCGGAGTTTTACTCGAAGATTGGCAAGAAAGGTGGCGAACGGGGACGCACGGAGGATACTGATATTTCAGAATAGAGGAAAGGGAGGGGCGCGATAAATCGGGCCGCTACAGAAAGGGAGGGGCGCGATTTATCGCGCTCCTCCATTCGTTTATTCATTTCTTTTCAGGAACGGTGGTACATCGATGGCCTCATCCTCGATGTGTTGCTGGCCCGAGCTCTGACGACGCCCCATGCTGCGAAGTCCGCGTAGATCATCGAGACTGCGTTGTTGGCGACCTGGTGGCTGGTTAGGCACACGCGTCGGCTGTGCTGGTGGTGTCGTCAGCGGTATTTGACCAGCAGGACGAGCGGGAAGTGGCATGCGTGGGGCCGTTGGTGCTGCAGGTACGTTAGGCGGTTGTATTGGACGTTGCTGCTGCTGTACCTGCTGTGGCTGATCGGCGCGTACTGTCTGGAGCCGTACGGTGTGTAGCTCCTCCATTCCGGCTGCAATCAAGGTTACACGTATACCATCATAGAGCGAGGGATCAACAACGGCTCCAAAGGTGATGTCTGCAGCATCATCAATGGCCTGCCCAATACGTTCCGCGACCTCGTTGACTTCGTACAATGTCATGTCCTCGCCCCCACTGATATTGAAGAGGACGCGCTTGGCTCCCCGAATGGTCACGTTGAGAAAGCCACCCGCGATAGCCTCTTCGGCCGCATGTTGAGCGCGATTGCGTCCCTGACCGTGTCCAATACTCATCAGTGCAGTGCCAGCCTCGCGGAGGACGCTGCGCACGTCGGCGAAGTCTACATTTACCATGCCCGGCACGTTGATAACCTCGGCGATACCTTGCACACCTTGACGGAGTACATCGTCCGCGATCTTGAACGCATCGGACAGGTTGCTATCTCGTCCAACAGTTGACAGGAGACGATCATTGGGAACGGTAATCAGGGCATCGATTTCCGCGCTCAACTCCGAGATACCATCTTGAGCGATGCGGCGACGCCGTGTTCCTTCAAAGGTAAAGGGAAGGGTGACAATGCCAACGGTAAGAGCGCCGAGCTTTTTAGCAATGGAGGCAACGACAGGGGCGGCACCTGTTCCTGTACCACCGCCCATACCAGCAGCGATGAAGACCAGGTCGGCGTCCCCCAGAGCCGAGCGGATTTCCGCAGTACTCTCGGTTGCCGCACGCATGCCGATAGCCGAGTTTCCTCCGGCCCCAAGTCCTTTTGTGTGATGTTGACCAAGGCAGACACGGTCGGGGGTTGGGGAAAGGGAAAGTACCTGCGCATCGGTGTTCATGGCGACAAAGCGCACCCCACGCACGTGCGCACTCATCATGCGGTTGATCGCGTTCATACCGCCTCCGCCTACGCCCACCACAACAATGTCAACATTCTGCTGCCCCTCTATTAAGGCATCAAAGGGTGACTGTGAGGATAAAGATGGGATAGCGTCTCCATCGGTGTTCCGTGAACTCCAGTCTGATCGTATCCGCTCGTCTTGACTCTTCATTCCTGCTCCCTCCACCTCGTGCCGGAGTACGGCCCACTGGTCTTCTTGCTTTTCGTACACTTCTGGTTGTGCTTTGCTTGTAGCCTTCTCTACCCATTGTTCCTGGGTCCTCTCACGCTTGTAACTATCGTGGGACAGGGGCTGCATACACACCCTCATTTCCTGTGATCCTGCTAATAATGAACAGTTCCGGTGGAGAAAGCTGTCACTGTGAGCAGGCGTGTACGGTTTTGGAAGTACTCTACCTTACCCGCATTGTAACAATAGTGTCAAGAGTACATAGGTAGTACGCAAATGTAGTAGTAAAAGATTGATATGTAGGAAAAAAGATTACTGTAGTAGGACACATGATAGGGACAAGCTCTATCACTACTCTATATTTCGTTGCAGTGCAACGAAATATAGAGTAGTGATAGAGCTTGTCCCTATCATTGGCTATATCTTACTCTTTCTTGAGCGAAATGCCGCCTTCATTAGACTTAGCGGCCTTCTTCTCTTTCTGAGCCTCTTTCTTTTGCTTATTTGATTTGGGGGCAGCCTTCTGCACCTTTTTCTGTTCTTTGTTCGCCATAAATGACTTCACCTCCTAATCTCATGGTTGGCCTTACTGTTATATAGATATCATCATTGTAGTCGTGTAGTCAAACACAGGTAAATGAAGGCGTAAGAACCTGTTTATTTATATTGCTCGTACACACGCTTCTCCTGGAAGCTTGCCATCGCATGAGTAATCATGCGAAGAACGCCGCCGATGTCCATGGGCTTCCGTAGCTGATAAATACCACGTTGTTGAAGCTCGTTGGTTGGAAGGGTAGCACTCATCATGATCGCCGGTACGTTCTGTATATCATCCTTGCCCTGAAGACGATCATACAGCTCTAATCCATTGATTCCTGGCAAACGATAGTCGAGCAACATAAGACAGGGATGAATGTGAGGAGCCTTTTCTAGCGCGGTCAGACCATCATCTATTACAACTGTGTTGTATGGTGTCTCTTCTTCGATAAGCTGCTGAAGAAACTGCCTGATATCCGCATCATCCTCCACGATCAAGATTGTCGCACTTTGCAAACTCAGGGCTGCTGGTGGAATGACCTCCCGTGGCATGTTCTTTCCTTTCCTATGAATTGAAATGAGCGGTTTTACCAGATAGAGAAATACTATATTTATGTAACGGTTGTCAAAGAACTTTGGTGACGTGCAAAGAAGTCTCTTTTTTCTCTTTTATCGCTCAGGCGGAATCTCAGTCCGCTTCTGCTGTCGTTCAGGAGGAGTGAAGGCGAAGAACTGCTCTAAAAGTACTTGCTATACACACAAAACACATGTCGCCCTGCAAAAGCAGCTTGCAGGACGACATGTGTTTCATCCCATATAGGATATATAATAATAAAGGATAGTTAAGCTCTGTATGCGGGAGCCGTTCTATCTTGAAGACCAAAGCCGACATAAAGGGCGGCGATGGCTACTACGAGGTGAAGAAGATTGTCCGCAAGGTTGATGCTGACCAGCCCGAGCAACTCACCATTGAAAAAGAGCGCAGGAACGAAACCCAGGATAGCTACTAGCAGGTAGACAATACCGAGTCCGCGAGCATAGAGCTTTCCTGTGCCTGTATAGGCAGCAGCAATACCCAGGATACCAACGAGCAGGTGTATGATATTATGCACAACGTTCACCGCGAAAATGCCAAGAAGTGCATTTCCTGGGTCGAGCGCAGGAACGAGGCCGAGTAAACCAACCAGTAAGAACACTACTCCTACTGCGAGTGCAAACGTTCGATATATATTTGATGTAGGCATATTTGCCTCCTTTCTATAACCATTATAGCTGTACTACAAAATTTAGATTACTTGACTCCAACAAGGAGAGGAGAATGTAGTTGTGTCTGATCCTGCATTTAGATATTGTCCAGTTTGTGCTACGCCACTTGTTGAAAGAACCGTTAGCGGTGCTCTACGTTCGACATGTTCTGCCTGCGGCTTCATTCTTTTTATTGACCCTAAGCTGGTTACTGTGATCGTGGTGCGGCACGAGGGCAAATTTTTGCTCGGCAGGCGCAATATTGATCCGGCAAAAGGTATGTGGAGCTTTTTTGGGGGCTACGTGGACCGAGGCGAAAAGGTTGAGGAGGCTGCGGTCCGCGAGGTCAAAGAGGAGACGAATCTGGATGTGCAACTGGAAGGGTTGATTGGCCTGTACAGCGAAAGAGGAAGTTCACATGTTCTGGTAGTGTACCAGGCCAGTGTAGTTAACAACAAAGTGGACAGCATGGCTGCACAACCCGAAGAGGTGAGTGAGTTAGCCTTCTTCACCTGGGAAGAACTGCCATCGCTAGCATTTCCTATAGACACACATATCTTACATGATTGGAGAAAGCTGAACAATTTTGCAGATAACTGATATCGTTCAAGAAATCATAACAGTATCAACTAGCCCGAAATTTGGACGAGGGAAAGCGGCAAAAAATCATACAATTGGCCCAGAACAGGGAATGTTGTTTTGATGTAAGCTGTGGATGGAAATATTTGTATGGTAGGGGCGACTCTTGCAGTCGTCCTTATTCGTTATATTGGTAGTTCGTTGTAGTAATACATATAGAGGAGGAGCGTAAACATATGGGCCAGCCAATCGTACAGGTAGATGCGTTTACAGATAGACCGTTTGCGGGTAATCCCGCGGGTGTGTGTGTGTTGTCGGAGCCGCGCGATGAGCAGTGGATGCAGAATGTGGCTAGTGAGATGAACCTGGCGGAGACAGCGTTTCTTGTGAGACAGGAGAATGGTTTTAATTTGCGCTGGTTTACTCCCATCACTGAGGTTGATTTGTGCGGGCATGCGACGCTTGCCAGTGCGCATGTTTTGTGGGAGTCGGGCCAACTTCAGGTGGGTGAGGAGGCGCGATTTTATACGAGGAGCGGACTGCTGACCGCCAAGCGTCAGGGCGAGTGGATAGAGCTGAATTTTCCGGCGAAGGTGGAGCAAGAGGTGGATGAGCCTGCTCATTTGCTACAGGCATTAGGTGTTCCGGCTCAATATATTGGGAAGAACGAGTTTGATTATTTAGTTGAGGTAGACTCAGAGGATGTAGTAAGGCGTATGCGGCCCAACTTTTCGCTGCTGACGACGATTCCAGCGCGGGGCGTGATTGTCACGAGTCGTGCCGATACGCAGGGCTATGATTTCGTTTCGCGCTTCTTCGGGCCACAGGTAGGCATTGATGAGGACCCTGTGACTGGCTCCGCTCATTGCTGTCTTGGTCCTTACTGGGCTAAGAAGCTTGGGAAGGATGAGATGGTGGGCTATCAAGCCTCGGCGCGAGGCGGAGTTGTGCGAGTGAGAGTGAATGGGGACCGAGTGCTTTTAGGTGGGCAGGCAGTGACGGTGTTGCGTGGAGAACTGGTATAATCCGAAACGAGCAGAAGACTCAGCACGCGTGCTGAGTCTTCTGCTCGTTTCAGGTAGACTAACATCTAATTGATGTTTAGCCCATATGGGTTGTATGTTCTGGCTCAACAACTATAACGACTCGCTCGTCTCCTGGCTGGTGATTGGGATACACGTCGCGTCCCATATATTTCTTTGCCATTGAATTGATGAATTTATTGTCTGTGTCTTCATCGATGCGAAGCACTGTGCCGCGCACTTCGAGGTAGCGATAGGGATTGGCAGGATCAACTATCGACAGAGCAATACGGGGATCACGGCCCAGGTTATGATACTTTTGACGTGTTTTCGTCTGACTGAAGAGGATATGCTCTCCATCCCAACTAAACCATACAGGGCTGCTTTGTGGCTCGCCCTTTGGTCCAGTTGTTGCGATGTGGGCAAGCGCTGTAGACTTGAGTAGATCAGAATATTTTTCAGGAATTGTGCTCATTGTTCACCTTTTTTATCAAGGGCAACTAGTTGGAAATACGACTCACTGTCAAGCACAACAAAAATACGCTAGCATCTATTCCCAGGTAGCAACGAGAACTAGATAGCCAGGAGCCAGGAATGAAGCAGTTGACACTATACCATAATCATGGTACAGTGTCCCTGTTGCGCTTGTAGCTCAATGGATAGAGCACTTGACTTCGGATCAAGGGGTTGCGGGTTCAAGTCCTGCCGGGCGCGCCAAAGTCCCAGGAAGCCAGTTCAGTAGCGCACTCATAGCAAGCGTTCTGTGATGGCTTTCGGCTTGGAAGGGGGGAGAAGTTGATGCAATAGAAAACGTATGTATTTGGTAAGAGCCTGCTAATTGCCTTCTTCCTCTCATCACTTTATGAAAGATAATAACCTCCCCCTGGAATTTCCTGCATCGTGCAAAACTGACATTACTATACAGCAGGCAAGATGGGTAGCAAGGATGAAAAACGCTTATTGTGTAAGCATCTCTCTCGCAATCATCGAAGAACTCTTGCCCTCTGTGATGGAACTCGATCCACTGAAAAGATTGCCTTCTTGCTCTCTATAAGTCACGAGGACGTACGTATTTACTTGCGTGAACTCGAGGCAGAGGGGATCATTCGTTATAGGTTCCCTTCTGAAAAGGAATAACACAAATTGGAAAGTAATAATCGCCATGAGACACATACCAAGCATAGAAAGCAACGTTAATGCGACGGTTGAAATGGTTGAGCAAGACCTCCATCGGCCAAGTAGGATGCGATGGTGGTATCGGCTTGCTGCACCGCCAGAACCAGCAAGCTCGGCATCATTCACTCAGCGTGAGGGGTACCGACGAGGAAAGCTCATCAGCATTGCCCTCCTTATGCAGATGACCGTTATGGTTGTGCTGCTTTTTACTGTCGGGCTTTTTGTCAATCACTCGCTCATTTTAAACCTCTTGATCACCCTCTGCCTTCTCATAGTTGCCGTGCTTATGAATCGACGAGGCAATGTCTTGATTGCGGGCATCCTGGCGGTGGCTGGACTCGACCTCTCAATTATGCTCGACCTCTATTCCTATCCGGCAAGGGCTTGCTAAGTAAGAAGCTTTCACATTTCTTCTTATGCGTTAAAAAGGACGAGGCCAATTCCTAAGCCTACTGCAAAGGATAGAAGAAATTCTTTCACTTTGACTCTCTCATTCACTCTGATCAAGAACTAGGCATTCTGCATTGCTTCAGCAATATCAGCACTATAGAACGCTTCGTGCTTATTTGGGAGTACTCTATAGATTTTGCACACAACAAGAGGGAGAGCATCAACGTTGATGCTCTCCCTCTTGTTGTGTGCAAAATCAGGCAACGGAGGTGTGTTCCTGGCTTTGGTAGCTGCGCGAAAAGCGGACGAGCTGAAAACGCTCCATCGGGGCAGGTGGTTCTGTATCTTGTACCAGGCTGCTGAGCATTTCACCAAGGACAAGGCCGAATTTAAAGCCGTGCCCGGATAGTCCTGTTGCAAAGACGACCCGTGGATCGTCTGGCAGAGTATCGAGGATGAAGTCTTCATCAGGACTTACATCATATATATAAGAGTCGATATGCGCTAATTTTGCATGCTGAACTGCTGGTAGGAGATCGTATACTTTTCTCACGGTTTGAGCGATAAGCCGCTCGTCTATAGGGAGAGCCTGTTCGGGGTCTACGGATACTCCAAATCTATGTGACGCGACTTTGAGCCAGCTTGGTCCGTGCTCCGCATAGGTGCTATGGATAGGGAATCCGTACAGTTCGCTCTCCATAAATGCTGGAAATGTGTGCAAGCCAAAGGTAGTGGTGGAGAGATGAGCGAAATAAAGAAGATACTGACGTGTCAGGAGTACAGGAAGGTCTAAATTGTCAAGGAGACGATGAATCCAGGGGCCTACCGCGAGTACGACGCGATCAGCTATGCACTCGTTCCCTGAACCGAGCAGAAGACGTATTGGACGCTGGTGATTGTCGTGCGTTATTTGTGTGACCTGTTGAACCTCATATATATTTCCGCCAAGATCAAGAATAAGTTCTTTAAGAGTGTGTAAACAGGTAGAGGCGTGAAGTATTCCCGCCTCTGTGTTGTAGGTATACATATCATAGTCATGTGTGGCGAACTGAGGGAAGAACTGCTGACAATGTTGTTGAGAGAGGCGTCTCGTCGGTAGCCCTAGTTCGCGCGAAATACGGTAACTTGGTTGCGTAAAGTTGTCGTTCTCGTTGCCAAGTACCAGCAGTCCTGTAGGAGTACAGAGTGTACGCTTTGAAGCGCGTTCGATAGTTCTCCAATAATTCAGGCTCAATCGAACTAGTTGAGAATAAAATAGATCGGGTCCATATTCAAAGCGCAGTAGGCGCGAGAGACCATGTGATGATGCACGTTGGTGATCAACTACTGCCTGTTCCAGAACCGTCACATGCTTCACGCCTTGTTTAAGAAGGGCATAAGCGGTCGAAAGTCCAACAATACCTGCTCCTACAATTACAATTCGCTGCTGATACACGGTGGTAGCTAGCCTCCTGCCTTATTTTATGGACACGTCGAGTATAACAGGGTAGGTAGTAAAAAGTCAAGTAAAAGTGGCAAAACATATTTTATATAATGTATATTTTTATTGTTTTAATTTATGTGCCATGTTGTAATAAAAGTGTAGTATCTTTGTATTATGATGTGTAAAGGTAAAAAGCAGCACAAGGAATGACAAATATTTTACTAAAGCGTGTATGATGTATGACAGACGTAGTTGCGATTTCGACGTTTTGTTGTTCATGCTTTACAATGAAGACAGTTATCCGGGTGAAATTGGAACTACGCAAAATGCTGAGTACACTGTGTGAACAGTTAACGACTTCAGCATCTGCTACGATTATAGAAAAGAGTATCTAAAAGGGCAATCATGCAAGAAGAAAGCACTTCGTTCTCTACGCCATCTGCGCAAAGCCTCTCTATTGCGCCGTCGAGCCTTATTCGTGGTGAGCCACTGGTTCCATCTTCTAAGTACTCTACATTGCGTTATGTGGTCGCGGCGTCACTGGCTGAAGGGAAGAGCCGCGTGGTATTTCCTGCCGAGAGCGATGACAGTGAGGTTCTATTTCGTGGCTGCCGGGCGTTCGGGGCGGAACTAACATGGGAGGGCGGGCAGAGGCGTGCTCTGGATGTACGTGGCATTGGGCGTCCACAAGGTACAGGACCTGTGACTGTTAATGTTGGTAACGCGGGAGCCGTACTGCGTCTTCTTCTTGGCATTGGAGCGGTATTGCCAGAGGTGACGTTTACAACTGATCATCCTCAGTCGTTAGGAAAGCGACCTAACCGGGAATTGTTGGAGGCTCTTACATCCCTCGGCGTTACTTGTGAGGGAACTGGTGCCGAGGGTTATCTCCCTATCACGCTGCGTGGAGGCAGGGTACATGGGGGACATGTGACTATCTCTGGCGCGCGCAGCTCGCAGTATTTAAGCGCATTACTTTTCCTGGCTCCTTTGATTGATGAGCAGGTAGAAATTGAAGTGGTTGACGGGCTGAAGTCGCAGCCATTGGTTCGCGCAACTCTTGAGGTGCTAGAAGAGGCTGGTATTGTCGTTGAGCATGACAGCGCATTACATCACTTTTCGATTGAGGCTGGACAACGTTATCAACCCCGTGAGTATGTCGTTCCCGGTGATTATCCCTCTGCGGCTGCTTTGTTGTCTGCCTGTGCGGTGTCGAACGATTCCGCAGGCGAGCTACGTCTGTCACGACTACGTCAGGGCGATGAAGTTGGGGAGGCTCTCTTGACGGCATTCCGCGAGATGGGGGCTGATCTACGCAGCGTCGGCGATACAGTAGTTATGCGCGGAGGGCGTCGCTTACGGGGTATAGAGATGGATGGGGATCGCGTCATTGATTGCATTCCTGTGCTGGTCGCGGCTGCATGTTTCGCGGAAGGCGAGAGCATCTTTTACAATATAGAAAGCCTGCATTACAAAGAGTCTGATCGCATCAATGATCTGTGTACAGAGCTAGGGCGTGCAGGTTGTGCAGTTATACCTAGACAAGACGCGATTTTTGTGCAGGGACGCCCACAAGGTATTGAAGGTGGAGTTACTGTCGATGGACATAGCGACCATCGACTCCTCATGGCTTTGGCAATTGTTGGTCTGCGCAGTTGGCGCGGCCTTACGCTTACTGGTGTCGAGCACATCTCGAAGAGCTATCCTCACTTTTTTGAGGAACTGCAACGGTTGGGCGTGGAGCTGCGATAATAGCCTTTTACAAAAAAAGCTGGGTCAACAAGGCAGGGAAGACGTTCGCCGGTGTCGAGGGCGAGACGGAGCACCGAAAACTGAAGAGCCCGCAATCGCCGTGGCAGTGCCCATGGTCGTGCCCCAAGTGAAACTAGAACGTGCGAACACACCTCTGGGCCGACTTCATCGTTAGCAAAAGTTCTAGAAACTACCTCCATTGATAATACTTGAAAAATCATTGAGCGAATGGATACAAATACAGGCCCACAGAGAATTTGATCGTTTCAGGACAACGCACATGATCATCCCAAAAATAAAGAGAAATCCCATCGTCTGGACCATGTTTGGAAAGAGAGTCCCCCCTTCTTGTATCCATCCAGGAACATGAATGAGGAGAAAGAAGAGGGAAGAGAGCAGGCTTGCCCCCCAAAATCCCAGAAGCGTTTGCAGTTTTTGAAACAGGAAGCCGCGAAAGGGAATTTCCTCAATAAAGCCGACGAGAATGACGACATTGATCCAGACATCGAGGGGGTAAGCAAAATGAAAATGCTTTCCTTGAAAGACATGAGCATATACATTTGCAATGAGAAAGTAGAGGATGGCGAGACTAACCCATACCTACCCTTTTTTGAGAGAGGTGGTAAGCTTGAAATAGCTCCAAGGATTCGCCTGCTCAACAGAGTTGACATAGCAAAAAACTGGGACGGTCCACACCAGCAGTTTGGTGAACCCGTTCAGATAGGGTGAGAGGGAAGCATTCACATGATGGTTGATGTAAGGATACAGCCAGACCACACGTACTATTAAAAGGGTATAGAACATGAGAAAAAAGAGAACGAACGACAAGATGTGGGATTTTGTGTCAACGCCTGCGCACTTTTGGGTGCTGTTCACTCATGGACACCTTTCCCTTATGCAATGATTTTGAGGTAACGATATCACACAAATGAATTACAGTCAATTGAGTAGGCAGAGGTTCAATGAAGCACTAGTAGCACACGCAGCAATGTGTGCGGCGTGGCCTGGAGAGAAACGTATCAAGGATTTGCGTGAGTATGTAGTGCATTGGTAACAAGATGATACATGTGTGCTTCCTCCTTCCCTTCCAACGAGAGGGGTGTCCAGCAACGCCCACTTCCGTGGAGGCAAACCTCCACCGAGCAGGGGATAACAGTCGGTTTGTTCATCGCTGAGCTACCCAAGCAGTGGAAAGGACGGGGGAAGAAAGTGCTCCGGCTCTGCTTCTGGCTCCTCCACTTTCTGTGCCCAGGTGCGCAGCAAGAACATCCCCCCTGCAAAGCTCTCGTCCCACACCTGCTCAGCCAAGCGGTTACAGAGCGTGAAAATCTCCTCTTGACTTCCGCATCCCATCTTGCTGAGGAAGGGTTGCATCAACTGATAGGTGAGCCACAGGTTTCTGACCATCGCCGTGTAGTGCGGCTGGCGGTAGGAGAAGTCCAGCAGATGCACCTCTGACTGCGCGTTGTGACCTCCACTGGCTCGTAGGAGGGCAGGAAGGGCATGAGCAATGCCCAAATTGCGCCCATCGGTGCTGAAGCCTAAGCCCGCCTTCTGCAACGCCTCAGTTGCCTTGTGAGCAAGTCGTTCGGCAGCAGTGCTCGTGGTGGTTGCCCATTCAGCTTCGGTGAGCAGCACATAGCCTCCCACTTTCAGGACACGCAAACAGTCTTGCAGAAGTACAGACCACTTCGCTTTGGGCACAACCCCTGTCAGAAACCGTGCATGGACCAGATCGAAGCTGCCAGCTTCAAAAGGAAGTGGCTGGGTGATATCCAGCACCTGGAAGGTTGCCAGATCATCGATGCCTGCCGTTTGCGCCCTTATGCGGGCGTACTGGATCATGGAGGAACTGAGATCGACCCCGACACAAGGAACCTGTAAGCAGCGAGCGGCCTCTATCACCCAGCCTCCAGGACCACAGGCCAGATCCAGGATGCGGTAGACGTTGGTGAGGTCCAGTTGTCCAGGAAAGACGCCACCCGCAACGTTGGTCATGAGCTGATCCTGGTCAGAGAGGCGGCTCACTTCCGCACTACTATTCGTATCGATGACATAGCTGTTGTCTGTTTCAGGCGTCGTGCTCACCATCACGTTCCTCTCTGCGGTGCTCGTTGCTCGTCTGTCGTCTCTGACTCACGCTGCCACAATCCCCCTGCTCGTCGCTGTTCCATCCTTGTGAGAACAAGAGCGCCTGCGCCTCCTGGTGCTTGCCCTGAGCAATCAGGTGCAGAATCCGCTGCGCGCCTCGCTGCATGCGAGCCGTGATGCTCTCATGATTTGCCACAATTGCAAGTCCTGAGAGTCCTTGCTGTGCGGCTTGTTTGTGTAAGGCGTGTTGCTCTCGAAAGTGGGCAACCTCACTTCTACGAGGTGAAGCTTGCATACAGTATTTTTCCTTTCTTTTCATTCTCTTGCATTCGAGATAGCATGCTAGCAATTTACCTTTTCTATTGATGCCGCTCTTTCATCTCTTTAAGCGTGACTATTGCGTATGTAGTGCGTTTCTTCAACTTTTTGTGCTATGTGAGTTGCAGCAATGCTGCTTTTCTCCTCGAACACGCTTTGATGAAACGTACACTTATGATCAAAGCAATATCCATGAATTTGCCCCTTCCTCTTCTTCCTCTATCGTTCCTGGAAGGGCTACAGACCCCGCTTGAAACCCTTGGGGCTGCGCTCTCACTTTGAGAATCCACAGGGTAGGATGCGTCTCATCGCGCCATTTCCTCGCTGCTCCTGATGCCTCCTCAAAGGGTTCAGCATAGATATGGGCCAGTTGGGTCAATCCCTTGCCATCGCTCGCAAAAATCAAGTGGGATGTTTTCTTTTTTATCACTTGGTCCCCCGTTCCTATTCGGTCCACAAAGAAGGAGGTTCTGTGACGAGCATAGGGGATTTTCGTCTCCTGGAAAACATCTTCCAGTCGCCTTCTTTTCCTCCTGCTCACCAGAGAGTCGCCTTCCAGTCGCCTTGGAAGGTTCAGATCAGTCCAGGACCACCTCAAACATTGCAAATGTGCTCCTCATCGGCTACAATCCACATGAGGAAGAAGATGTTTCATCTCTCGTATTCTCTCGATCTGGAGGATATTCTGGCAATGAGCAAGCCGAAGACACCGAACCGTTCGCTGCGCTACTATCGAGAGGTCCGAAACTGGACTCAGGAGCAAGCAGCCGAGGCTTTGTTAGAATTGTGTGGACCAGGACGACGCGGGGAAATCAATGCCAAGATGATTTCCAAATGGGAGCGTGGAGTCCAGACCCCAGGACTTGAGTATCGAGAGAAATTATGCAAATTGTATGGAGTCCAATCTCCCGAAGAGTTGGGAGTTGTCAAGCGAGAAGAGCCACCCGATGGGCCGCTTGCTCACAGAAAGCTTCCTGCGCCCACAATCCTCTCGAACGCATCTCCCGTACACCTTCAGCCACAAGAGCATGCCTGGCTGACACAAGGCGCAAGCCACCTGGGACAATTGTTGACAGAAGGGTGGTCCATTGATGAGATACTCGCTTCATTACAGATCGTCCTCCAGGGAGTCCAGAGAATGCCGATCATCATGAGGCGGAACCTCCTTGCATTGGGGGCCGATGCAATGATACATGGTATCCCTGTTCTTGCAGGCAAGCATGTTTCGGAAGAAGAATTGGTACAACTTCATCACGCATTAGGAGAAAGCATTGCGGCAGGATGGAAACTTTTTCATACGGCAGGCAATGCACAGGTCTTAGCTGTTGGTCAGACTCTACTTCACGTTGTGCAGCAAAACCATTCGCTTCTCTTTCCACGTGTTCGTTCTATGTATTATTCAGCAGTATACAATCTCATAGGCTTGGCTCTGCACTTTCAGGAATACTATCAGGATGCTCTTGACGCGCATACTAACGCACACATCGCAGCGCTATCGACAGGTGATCCCTTATATGTTGCCCAAAGTCTGATCTGTCAGGCGAATGCATATCAGGCACTTGAGCAACACAGTAAGGCACTTCATGCAATAGAGGAGGCTCTCCTAACTCTTCAACATCAAACTGATCAAATGTCACTGCGAGCCAAAGCGCATCTATTAGGCTGTTGGGCTGACAGTGCAATGACAATAGGAGCCTATACGACGGCACAGCGAAAACTTGAGGCATCGGCTCAGTATCTCGATCAGCTCGGTCCCAATGAAGAGTTTGACCATTCGAGTTGGCTTCAACTAGCCGGAAAATATGCTCTTATGACGAATGATTATTCAACTGCTATTCAGCACTTGGAGAAGGCTCTGACTAGGCTTCCGTCGGATTGGATATTACGCCATATTATTACCTCTGTACCTCTAGCCATTGCATATGCGCGGAAACGGGAACGGGATGCAAGTCTCGCTGTGGCGGAAAGAGTTGTGCCAATGATAAGGACGATGGATGCACAGATGACAAATGGGCAGTTCGGTAAGTATATTCAACAGGACCTATTGGGTTTATTTCCTAATGATCCAAAAGTACGGGCATTTGTTCATGGTATGTCATACCAACTGCCGCTATTACAGTGATGAAAGACTTAGTGCCTGCCTTGCACAGACAAAGCTATCGACTCCACAGGCCAGCAGCTTTGTCTGTAATGTATTTATGAAGGCTGTCGCTCAATGAGAAGAAGACCACCCAAACAATCTTCACACCACACACGCCCTGCACCCTCTAACTGTCTCAAGCACCATTCTCCCACCGCTTCGAGCTTGGCACGAGTAAAAAGCTGCAAGTGCCCGTATGCAGGCTCCGGTTCTCCTTGCTCATATGGTACAAGCAGAATGAGTCTCTGTGATGTAACTTTCAACAGGTTTGCTAGTACTCGATACATATCCTTCTCGGTAAAGTGTTCCAGGACACCGATTGCGGTAACGGTATCAAATCGTCCAAGCTTGCTAAAGTCATCGGCAAGCAGGTCAGCTTGAACAAAGTGAACATTTTGTAGCTGCTTTTCCTCAGCGAGTTCTTTCACAACGGGGAACATATCCGGTCGAATATCTATACCCATGACTTGCATCATAAACGGGAGGCGTTCGGCAATAAGCAACGGAAGAAAGCCTGACTCACACCCTGCATCGAGAAAAGATTTTCCAACGCACAATTCACACACCCGTTGGTATTGTGTGGCAAACGAGCCAATGGTTGTGTAATCAGGCGAAGGAGGTATAGAGACGGTCGAGAGAAAGACGAGAAAGCGTTGCACTGTATTTGCTCCAAAATATCGCCACGCTCGTCGAATGTCATTTGGGAAAAATGAGGCAACTATTCCACCTAGTATTTCTCCAAATCGCTGCGAATGAGGAAGTAATCCCAGTGGTTTCAGTTCTTGCATGACATAATGCTTGACATCAGCATCTATTTTTTCAGGATCAAACCAATGAACGAGAATAGTCGTTGGTACTTTTGAACGTGTAAAGAGCAAGAAGTGAGGTGTTTCATGACATGTATAGCTTCCCTCAGCGAACCGTTGTTTTAACAAGGTTTGGTTCACCTTATAACCGTTCACAAAGATCATATCTCCCACAGGAACAGATCGTTCCTGGATAGATACTTTCCTGACCTCAGAACTGATACGACGAACAGAAGATTGGTTCTCAATCATGGCTTGCTCCTAGAAAACGCAACAGTCTTTATGGTAGTTCTTGCTGTATTCTATCATGTGATACTGACACTGCAAGAGAGGTCAAGCAAAACAGGCGCGATGCACAGAGAAACGATGACCGATACCATCATAGGAAAGAGTATCACTGTCACCGTTGTTTCCCTTTGTCCTCGTGCGAGCAGAAAGGAAAGAGGGGTTACAAGGGCCGACGACTCGAACGATTTTGTCTGCCCAGAACAGCTTCCTGATCGGGAAGAGACGGATGGAGGAGGAACGAGTGTAGATCGGGGCTGTTAACACAACAGGAGAGCTTCATTGATAGCGTTGAAAAAATATAAAAAAGTTGCTCGGACAAAAGCACACGTCCTCACTCAACATGATTATGAAGAACGTCAAGGTCTGATGACAGAGACCGGAAACCGAAACGCGGTATTATCTTGCGGTCGTGGAAACGAGGACACTATACCTGTGATACGCTCCTTCATGTCTTCTCTACGCAAAACGCTTTCTCTTTCTTGAGCTATTGCTCTGATGAAATAGCCATCTAGATTATACCATAGACGACAAGGCTCATCTTTGTCGTTTCCATTTCTTTCATCAATTGTATTCCCTATTTGTGAATGGAGCAAAATAGAGGGGAGAGCATCTGGGAGATGGTGAGAACAGCGACGAAAAAGCCTCACTCATTTGTAACTTAGGCGTAGAACGAGCCATCTTCTAGCTCAATGCCCTTGCAAGACAAGAGATTTAGGCATCGGAGCGAACAGACGGATCGAAAGATGAGACATGTACATCATTTTCCACCATTTGACTGATGGGTGATGGGTGATGGGTGACGATTGTAGCAGGTGTGGATACAGGACTCCGGCAGATTTTGCTACCACAGTTAGGGAGAAATAGGAGTGGGGTATCGTAGTGAGAGGGCTTGCCTCTCTCATGCAGAAAATGTTCCATTCAGCAACTTTTGAATAGCCCTGTCCTCGATTGGAAGTACGTTGTAAACTATACTCTAGAATGATACAATAGTGTTTCCTGTGGGCATGGAGTGACTGGCTGAACTGAAAGGATAAGCCGATGTACAAGTTCAAAGGCTTTGATAGTGCTGAATGTGGAGATAGCATGTCCGCTCTTGAGGCGGTGGTTAATGCCTGGATGGAGGGAGAGCACCCGCGAGTCCGCCATATGTGCCAGACGATGCGTGGCGACCACATTCTGCTCAGTTTTGTTTATGAAGACACACATGAATTAGAGCAGCGTGTCGCAACGCAGACACAGGCGCAGTCAGGTATCACAGGTGGTTTCCCACGCTTTTTTGACGATGAACTAGTGGTGGAGGATCCCCCCACCAGTCCACGTATTCCTGCGACACCGCCGCCAATGCATTAATTTTTATCAGATGAAGGATACTCATGCCATTTCCATACCTGCTTTATAGTACTCCAGATGGGAAGATACATGAAGAAACACGACTACAAGCACTCTCGTTTGGAGAACGTCCACTGGAGGTCGCTGACCTGATTCCTTTGCCCGATGGAGCAACACTCTCGATGATGCCTGATCGTTTAGCGGTTGGACGCAAGCGTAACGGTGGACGGCAGGTGTTGTCGCCATCGCGCGGCTGGACACTCGCGGCGCTGCTGCCTATTGGCTACACACGCACGCTATTACCAGCCTATGAGAAGGAAGCAGGTATAGAGCCGTTGCCATTCTTCGGGTATAGTGCTGTCGCGGGTATGAATGGGCGGGTATATGTCGCGGCTGTGCAAACGGATGAGCCGCGTAAATGGCATCCACGGGCATTTAATAGACGGGCGTTAGAGCGTTTGGTACATGAGAAAAAGGCAGCGCATCCTAACAATCGAGTGATCGCGCAGCACGCGCATTGCGCTCTTGATTATTCATGTCCAACAGCGAGTAACCTGTTCTTCGGACGGTGGGAAATGGCGATTGCTGTCTCGCCTGGCTGCAACTCGCGCTGCATCGGCTGCATCTCCAAGCAAGAAGAGGACGAGGGGCTTATCTCACCACAGGATCGTCTTACCTTCCTTCCAACCGTAGACGAAATCGTGGAAGTTGCCATTCCTCACCTGGAGAGTGCGGAAGAGGGGATTGTGAGCTTTGGGCAAGGCTGCGAGGGCGAGCCACTGCTTCAGTGGAGGCGTATCGAGCAGGCTATCAAAGTGATTCGTGCGCGTACCGACAAGGGTGTAATCAATATCAATACGAACGCCAGCAATCCTCGCTGGCTACAACGGCTCTATGACGCTGGATTAGATACTATACGTGCCAGTACCATCTCTGGTCATCCTGAGACGTATACCGCTTACTATCGGCCTATAGGATACAACTTTGAGGATGTCAAAGAGTCGCTTAAAAGGGCAAGCGACGCGGGACTATATAGCTCGATTAACCTGTTGAGCCTTCCTGGAATGATCGACCGTGAGCGCGAGGTAGAAGCACTTATAGCGTTTGTGAGGGAGACTCGCCTCAAACTGATTCAGCTGCGCAACCTGAACATTGATCCAGAAGTATTGTTGCCGCGTATGCCCGCGCTGGACTCGATGGGTGAAGAGTTGGGTATACGTACAATGATCGAGACTTTGAAGAGAGAAGTTCCCGAAGTTGAGATTGGCAATTTTTCGCGCCCTGTAAAACGGGTGCAAAGCGTGGAGGTCTAACATAGAACTCAGGGAACGGCTAGCCGTTCCCTGAGTTCTATGTTAGACCTCCACTCCATAGTCTACTTCTTTCGTCTGTTCTTTAGATGGATCATTTACATATCTTGTGAGTGCTGGTATAGCGGCTGGGCCGATCATGCCATAGGCTCTTGGCAAGTCTTCCTGCATCCACTCGTTCTCTGAGTCGTCTTTAAATAACGAGAGTAACGGTTCAATTGCAGCCTCGGCATGAAGCTGTCCGAGGGCACGTACTGCATGGACGGGGGCCGAGAACTCCAGGTCACTTATATCTTCACTACGCAATGTGCTATCTGTTGCCATGCGAATGAGATCAGGGAGATGTTCTGGACCAATACCAAGCTCAAGATAATTAGGCCATGTATCTGATGCATCAGGGTCAAGAACTAAATACGTAAGCAGCTTATCTACAGGTGGTATATATGTTGCCGTGTTCATAGCTATTCTCCTCATCCTATTTCTTCAGGTTGTTTCCAAGTTCCTGTCTCTCGTAGCATTTTACGGGCGGCGACTGCTACAGGGTCAACACCAAGCAGTCCTAAGCAATCACGTACAGAGCAACCTTCTGGTGTGCCGAGTAGATGACCGCTGTAGAAGCAGGGCATGCAGGGCAAATCCAAGTGTACTATTGTTGCTCTTTTACTGTTCGTGTCGCCCGTGTATGGTCCCCACGCTTTGTAGTTAGAGAGTCCAAAGATGGCAACGGTTGGCGTACCGACTGCTGCCGCAAGGTGCATCAAGGACGAGTCGTTTCCCACGAACAGGTCTACTAATTCCAGGACCGCAGCGGCGACCTTGATGCTTCCTTTGCCCGCGAGACTGCGCACAGGCATCGCTGACTGCATCATGCTCATAATATGTTGGTGCAGTTCAACCTCCTCAGGACCTCCGACGAGCAATAATTGTCCACCTATGTCGTGAAAAAGGGTATCAGCTAATTGTGCGAAGCGTTCCGGTGCCCAGCGACGTGCAGTGCTGTAGCCGCCACTACCTGGATGCATGGCGATGATGGGACGCTCGATTTCATTTGGCGATTGATCCGCGTAGACTAACTGCCATGCCTTTCTGCGTTCCTCATCGCTTAATGGTACTACCAGGTGCTTGTTTCGTATAGCTGCGCCAACGGTTTCTGCCACTGCCATGTTATAGTCGGCTTCGTGCATTACACCGAAACCGTTATCTTTGACACGCAGGTTGAGGAACCAGCCGTGACCGTTGTCCAGTCCGGCACGCCACTTCGCACCCGTGGCAAACGTCAATATCTGATATTTGAGACGACCAAAGGGAAGCGTCAGATGGTGCAGGAGCAGTACCGCATCATAGTGACCGTCGTGTAGGTCGTGCCAAAGTGAAGTGAGTGGCAAGAGGTTATGTGGGCGGGTGAGTATCTGCTGCGGGTAATCGAATAGGTACTTATCCAGCACTATTACGCGGTCTAAGACATCCCAGCCGTTAAGGAGGCCGACAGAATCGGGTGTTACCAGCAGGTCAATTTTCGCCTGTGGGTAGGTTTCGCGCAAGGCGCGCAGTGCTGGCGTGGTCAGGAGCAGATCGCCAATGCTCGCAAGCTTGACAACGAGGATACGTGCATCGGGTTGTAGTGTGATGCGCTGTGTATGCATAATTGTGTTCACTTTGTCTATTTTTATTTGGGTGACTATGCGTAGTAACAGGCTGTGCCATACTGCTGAAAAGCTATATGACAGACTATCCCTTCAGCAAAGTTGGCCTCCATCGCCTCTTGCATCGCTGGCGTTCCTGGCTCTTGTATACTCTTACTCATCTCTCACCTCCTGACTTGCTACTTTGCTGCTATGATTGAGCTTGTCTTGTACGACCGCGAAGACCTGCGATGGCGTAATGTCTTTCATGCACTGGGTTGTATGAAAACGGCAGTTAGCGGGACCTTTCGCATTGTAACACGGACTGCACCAGATGTCGCTGCGTAGTACTGTTGCGCTGGGACTTACAGGGCCGCTTAGCGCGGGATCGGTTGGTCCATGAATGGCTATTAGCGGTGTAGCAACCGCTGCTGCGATATGCATTGGGCCACTATCACCTGTGATGAGCAGGTCAGCGCGTTGTAGGAGTGCGGCAAGTTGTGCCAGGCTTGTTTTTCCTGCCATGTTAAGGGGGTGTTCGTGGGTGCAACGTATCACCTCTGCGACAAGAGGCAAATCCTCAGGTGCGCCTGTCAAGACGACTGTAGCACTGTTTTCTCGTATCAGCTTGTCTATGAGTGTTGCCCAGTAGGGAACGGGCCAGCGCTTAGCATATCCATTGTTTGAACTGACGTGACAGGCAATTAATGGGCTGTGGGACTGTATACCTTCCATCTGTAGCAGTTGTTCGACCTGCTGGCGTGCCTGAGAATTCACTGTAAGATGTGGAATACGATCATCTTGCTCAATCGTTGCACCTGCCGCCTGGGCTAATTCAAGGCAGTAGTCAACCTCGTGTTTGTGATCGAGCGGGTCCCAGTGGCGTCCCGCAACGCTATCGGTCAAGAAGCCAGGGTAGCCCTCTTGTCCAAAGCCGAGGCGACGCCTGGCCCCGCTCAGTATCGCCAGTATCGCTGCCCATGGGCCAAAGACGCTTATAGCGAGATCGTAGTGACGCGCATGCAGACACTGCCTCAAAGCTACAGCGTCGCGCCAGTTGTGCAATTGAAGCAACGCTTTGGGACGACGCCAGATATTGGGGTCGTAGGGAATTATTTCGGCGAGGTCAGGGTCATATGCGACTACTTTCGCACTCGATGGGACCGCGAGCAGGTCAATCTCCGCATCCGGGTAGGTACGTTTGAGCAGACGTACTATCGTGAGTGACATTACGAGATCGCCGATAAGGTCAACGCGAATAACAAGAATACGCTTAGGGTGAAAGGTTGTCGGTGTTAATGCTGGATTGTGCTTACGTGCTCTGCCAAGTTGCATAACGCCACCGATGATGCTCATGAGGAGGTATATGCCCATGAGTAAGATACGCTTACTGTTATGCACGACGATGTTACGAGCCGTGCGCTGCGAGTTCGGGCGTAATGGATAGCCGAAGTCGTCTAGTGTATTTGGTTGTGGTGTTGTCTGTGTCATTATCAGGTTATCCTGTGTGGGTTTTCTTCGTCCGGTACCCTTTCAAGCAGTGACATGATTGCAACCTCTACCTGTTGTTCAGGTACAAGGCGTACGCAGGGATGCGCCGGGAGTTCCCCTGGTCGGAAGTCCAGCCGTCCACATGGGATGGTGGGACAGGTTGGACAGCGATGTGTTGATGCAATTACTCTATGTTGTTCCGGCTTGCCCCATGGACCGAAGATGCGTGTATCCGTCGGGCCAAAGATTTGCAGCGTTGGTGTGCCCTGTGCTACTGCAAGATGTAATGGACCATTATCGACACCAAGCACCAGCTGTGCCCGCCCGAGTAGAGCAGCTAGTTGACCTACCGTTGCATCCATGACAAGCTGTGGGGTCTGTGTCATGTCTTGCGCAATCTCTTCGAGCATAGGACGTTCAGCTTTGCTACCCGTAAGGATAATAGCGACTTGTTCAGGAATTGTCAACGCGGCTGTGAGCTTGTTTGCGCATGTGGTCCACGCCTCTGTTCGCCAGAGCTTGACCGCCGCGCCTGTACCCGCGTGAATGACAACAACTGCTGTCTCCGCATCAATTTCTGCTGTTTGCAAGCGTTGGGCCACCCATGTCCGCTCTGCATCTGTTGGTGTAAACGTGAGCGGATACCGTTCTGGTGTATATGGCTCTTCAAGTGGTAGTCTGCCTACTGTTTGTAGACCCGCATTGACAAGGCGCAGATTGGAGACGGTTGCGTGTTCGGGCGTGTGGAATTGCTCCGCACGAGTAAGAAATGGTGTTCCTGGTGAGATGGCGTAGCCTATGCGACGCGGAATAGCGGCAAGATAGAGCAGTGCGGCCCCCCACCAGAAATCGGGGCGCAGGTTGATGGCGAGATCGTAATTATTGCGTCGTAGTTGTTGAGCGGTACGAAAGAGCAGGATGTAGGGCATCAATGGCTTTTGTGCCGCACGCTGAAACCCTGGAAATGGACAGGTCAGCAGGCGATCAATGGCGGGATGTCGTGCGACCACCTCGCTTGACCAGGGTCCGACCATCATGCTTACATGCGCGCCTGGCACATGCGTTTTCAATGCGTTCAGAACTGGTGTTGTCATAACCAGATCACCCAGGTGATCTGGTCGGACAAGCAGAATCCGTGGTGTGGTTGGGAGCGCTTTACGAGATGCTGTGTAGGCTCCGGGAGCACCAAGAAGGCGTACTAAAAGCAGCATGAGTATACGAAGAAGGCGTTTCACTGAACAACCTCTTTGCTTGGTACGTTGGGAATGAGACGCTGCACGGCATCCCACACGTCATCGACTGTTACAGCCTGGATACAAGTGCAATCTGTAGTGATCTGCATCTTGCCGAGGAAGAAGCAAGGTTGTCCTGTAGAATTTCGCCACAAGGTGATGTGATGTGGGTCGTCCAATGGATAGGGGCCGTACTCGTGTGGACTGGTGGGGCCAAAGATGGCGATGATGGGAATGCCGACAGCTGCCGCGAGGTGCATAGGGCTGCTATCGTTGCCGATGAACAAGGCGCAGCGTTCGAGTAATGCGGCAGTTTGTCCAAAACTTGTCTTGCCTGCAAGGTTAAGTACCGTTCCCTCTGGCACGTCGAGAGCATCGAGTAGCGATTGGTTGAGGGCTATATCATCCGGCCCACCAATCAAGAGGACCTGTGCGCTGCGTTCGCGTACGAGTCTATATACCAGCTCCTTGTAACGATTCAGAGGCCAACGCTTGGCTGCTAGCTCCATTCCTGGATTACTTCCACCACCAGGGAATACAGCGATAGGAATATGTGAAGCAGAAGGCGTAAATGGTATCGCTTGTCGCTCCTCTTCTGTTGGCACAAAGCGCATACGTGGATAATCGAGAGAAAGGCCGATGGCACGCGCTAGATCAAGATAGATTTCCGCCTGGTGTTGAAGTTGGGTGGGTGAGGAGGAGACCGGTACGCGATCGGTAAGTGAGAAGCCACGCCCCAGGCTATCGGGTCCGACGCGACGCGGCACGCCAGCCAACCAGGGAAGTAGGGTAAGCATGGGCGAGCGGTCGAGAACAAAGGCGAGGTCAAAATGTTTTTGGCGGAGTAGCTTTGCCAGTGCGAAATAGTCACGTAGAGAGTAGCGCCCAGGAATGCCAATCGTGCCGCTATCAATTACGGTTGTAACGGCTGGATGGTGCTCGACGATGACCTTTGACCATGTACCCACAACATAGGTGATGCTGGCTTCTGGATAATTGCGTTGAATGACATCTAGTAATGGGGTCGTCATAATCAGATCGCCAAGGCAACATGGCTTGATGACTCCAATAGAGCGTGGATATCTCCTGGCGCATTGCACAAAAGGACGCTGTAGCAGGTTTATGAGCGTGAACAGGAGGCGTAGCAGCAGACAGAGTGCTGTGATGATGTGTTGACGCAGTGTTAATATCCTCGCTTTTTTCCTCTATTGTTCCTTGGATTACCTTCTGTAATAGTCCTCATTATAGCATAGGCTATTCGTAGAGGCACTATTTAGCGCACCTGGATTGCCGTCCATCAACAGAACATGCTAGATAATAGAAAAGCCAGGCATGGAGGAAGCCTCTCATAGTGCGAGAGGCTTCCTCCATGCCTGGCTTTTCTATTATTTTTTCTCGGCGGCGAGGATCGCGTTGACGGTTGTCCCGCAGACCGAGCATTGGCCCTTTAGAGCAGGTTTCCCATTTTTCATGGTAATTTTCTGAGCATCCTTCAGCTCAGTTTTCTTCTTACACTTGACGCAATAGTAAAGATCAGCCACAGTTTTTCCTCCTTATAGGTTTGTTAAGAAATGCTTACACTCCCGTTATCGGGATGAATAGCACGCGTCAGGTACACTTCGTATCCCAGAGCGTGCAGACGCTGCTGTGCCTGGAAGGCACAGGCCAATTCAGGGAAGGGGGCGAAGAGCGTTGGGCCGCTTCCAGAAAGCCGTACAAACGAGGCTCCCGCTTGTAAGAGATCCTCTCTAGCCAGGGCTACTTCGGGGTACTGGAACAGTACGCCGCGTTCCAGGCCGTTATGCACATCTTCTCGATTCGGCTCTCCCTTTGATTGTAATACTGTATAAACGGTCCGAGTGTGTACACCATCGGTGTAATCACTGGTAGGTAGATGACGAAAGACGGTTGCCGTTGAGACACTCATGGCGGGTTTCAGCAGAAGCAACCAGCGCATGGATGGCGGCCAGTAGGGGGAAAGCGGAGTCACCCGTTCGCCACGTCCTTCGCAGAGTGCGAGTCCTCCCGCCAGAAAGAACGGCACGTCCGAGCCCAGCGAGGCCGCTAAGGTGAGCATGTCTGATGGAGCTAACGGAAGCCGCCACCATTGCTGTAGCGCGAGCAGGACAGCGGCAGCGTTACTACTCCCTCCACCCAATCCGGCTGCCATTGGGATGCGCTTGTACAGTTCGATTTCCAGTCCTTGCGTCAACGAGAGATGCTGGCGCACCAATTGTGCGGCCCGTACAGCGAGATTGTCGTCACCATTCAACTCCGGTCGTGTGCTGGTTAGGCGCACAGTGTTCTCGGCGATGGTGGTGAGACAAAGTGTGTCATAGAGATCAATTGTCTGCAGAAGCGTTGCTAACTCGTGATAGCCATCAGAGCGGCGGCCCAACACATCAAGCGTCAAGTTGATCTTTGCGTATGAGCGTACAAAACACATGTCATCATGTATCTGTGCGTGTAATGATTGCTGTACGTGGTTCATGGGAGCATTGTGCCTAGAAACTTCGTGTTTGTCAAGCCCAAGCTCTCTTAATACTCGGCTATAGCCAAGAAATACCCCTTTATGGAAGAGACGCATATAGCCTGGTATACTGTAAGAAAAGATGTATGTAAATGTTTCGCAGCAATCTCCTGTGATTCAGGTTTCGCGTAGTTTCGAGGCAGACAAGGTACTATGGATATAACCGTTGCGTATTTTCATGCGTTGCTCCATCCCGAAGTTGTGAAGCAGGACTTTGAACAAATACGTGCCATAGGGGCGACGAGTATCGTTTACGCTATTCACGAGCAAGAGGAGCAACGTTGGTCCCGCGATCTGGAGCGTGGTCTACGCCAGGCGCAAGACGCTGGCTTGAAAGTATATCTGAGCATGGGGCGCTATGGCAATTTGTTCGCGGGTCCGTCGCTTATGCCAAGCTGGTATACATTCCATCATCCACAATCGCGTGTGAAGGATCGTCACGGTCGATATCATGATATTTCTTGCTTCAACCACGAGTCATTCCGCTCCTGGCTCTTTCAGGAAATCGAGCACTACCTATCCACCTATCCGATCAATGGCATCCTGATTGACGAGCCTCGCGGACCCGACATAACCTGTTTCTGCTCAGTATGCCGTGCGCTTTGTCCAGATGTGACTGATCTACAGCGCTTCCGTCGCCGCTCAATGATCGACTTTCTGGGTGAACTGTGCTCCTGTGTGAAGCGAATGGACGCAGATGCGAAGACGAGTATTGTGCTTCTTCCCCAGGACCTGGGGCAGGTAGACGAGCTAGCGATGCTGCCCAATTTAGATACTATCGGCTGCCATCTCTTCTGGCAATTGCTCAACGAAGATGTGACGATGGTTGAAGAGTGGGGACGTACAGTGGTTGAGGCGGCTCACCGCCATGAGAAACGTAGTCAGCTCTGGCTACAAAACTTCAGTCTCGATGAACGAGGCGAATCCCTGCTAGAGACATCTTTTTCTAAGTTGCTGAGTGCCGAACCAAACGATGTGGCATGCTATTACTACTGGCGTAACAATGTTAATCCAAATCGTGTCTGGCTGACGACGCAGAAGTTGCTGCGTCGCATTCCACGTCGTCAGTTGTACTGGCAATCAACGCTTCCACAGGTTACCATTCCACAATCGCCTGTAAGCGATAGCCAGGGGTTACTACAATAGCAGGGCGACCACAACGGTACGCCCTGCTATGGATGTTTTTATTTGCGCTGCCCTGGTGTTTCGTCCCTATCTTCGTAGTGAACTTTTTCCAGTAGCTCGTGCAGAGTTTTGATCTGCTCGCGTGTCGCCTCACTCGTGTCTCTAGCGGTGAAGATCAGCGCCTGCACGCCGAGCGTCAGAAGGGTGTAGGCGTCGTCCTCGCTCAGATCACTCTGTACGTTGATGAGCGCGGGGAAGCGAGCCGCCTCGCGAACCGCGCGATACTGCAGCGCATCCTCAATGCTCATCGTGCCCACATTGTTCGAGATGCCGAAGTCGAGCAGGACTCCCGCAATACCTTCAAAGGCCGTGAGGTTGCGAACGAAGAGGGGATACATGTCACCCTGACGCATGGGGACAGTGACAACCATCTCGATATCCTTGGTCTTCATTGCCAGGAGACGCGCTGGAGCTTCGAGGGGCAGCACGACGTACTGTATGCCCTGATCCTTGAGTTGCGAGAAGCTTTCTCGGTCCAGCTTTTCCCAGCCGCCTATGATATGAAGGCCAGTCACGAGGTTCTCGTTGATCGCCTTTACAGAGTCGATCTCATTCTTCACAGTCTCAAGGAAACTCCTATCGTTGCCATTCCAGGTAAAGAGCAGTCCATCTGCTCCCGCTTTAAGGAAAGCCTCCGAGCTACCAGCCGTTATAGTGGAAAGTTCGGCGACGAGCGCGGCTGCGCGGGGCTTGATCTCGCCTCTATTTTTGCCCAGGAAGCCTATGCCGCCGCCGCTCTGTGCGCGACGTGCCTGCATAAACATATCTACCAATTTCGCCATTCGTGTATTCTCCTTATCATAGCGCGAACGGTATGGAACCCATCGTTCGCGCTGATAGTATGTGTTCGTTGGATATGCGAGGTCCAAATGTAGGTTCATTATATCACCAGGGATAATGATGTGTCTGTAGAAATTTTCTGGCATCATTTTATCAAGAATCGGTTACCACAGTGTACCTTTGCAGTCACTGTAGTAGCCGATTCTTGATGGAACACTCCGCTAAAGTTTACAATCTTGTTTTGCCTGTTAAACTCTATTTCCAGTATCTACAGGACTACTATCTTCTTCCTTTGCCGCGCCCGGAGAGTGATCTGTAAGGCCCTGGTCTATCGTGTCGGCGACCTGCTGTTTCGTCTGCTCAAACTGTTCTGGGTGGGTTTCGCGCCAGTTGGTCCAGAGGGCAATGATAAAAGCTTGTAGGACGCCTGCGACAGGTGAGGCTAAGAGAGCACCCCAGACGCCGAAGAGTTCGGAACCTGCAACTAGCGCTGCAAGAGAGACGACTGGATGCAGCCCAACAGCTTTGCCAACGACACGCGGTCCAACGACATCGCCCTCGATCACGTGAACAACCGCGAAGTAGATCAGCACCCCAAGCGCTATCAGCCATCCTTGTGTCAGGGCAATCAAGGTACAGATGGCACCGGACAAGAGTGTTCCTAGAACAGGGATAAACTCCAGGACAAAGGCCAGGACGCCGAGTAAGACAGCATAGGGGACATGGAAGACGAACATTCCACCGCCAACAAGGATACCAACCAAGACCGCGAGGAGGAATTGTCCCCGAATATAGCCACCAACTATGCGCTGCACCGTATTGAGCACGAAACCGGCTTGCGCTGGTTGTGGCGAATTACGACGTATCCAGTTTGACACACGAGAACCGTCGATGAGCAGGTAGATACTGAGCACCGCAACCAGGACGATATCCAGAACGGTGTCGAAGAAACCCGTTACAAAGGGAAGCGCACTTCCTGCAATGCCTTCGAGACGACTGGCGAGCTGCGTGCGAAATGATGCTATCTGTTCTGACGAGATACCAAGTGTGTGCAACGCCTGCTCTACAGGTGAGAGTTGACCCGTACTAGTGGGTGAGAGTAACTTCTGGACATTCGTGGCGAGAGAACTTACTTGCCCTATCGCTGTCGTGATGATCAAGTAGAGTAGGAAGCTGACAGCGCCGAGGACAAGAAGGTACATAATCAGTATCGCCAGGAAGCGCGGCATGAAGCGTTGCAGGACTTTGACGCCGGGTGCGAGGGCATAGGCGAGCAGTGCTGCGATGACCAGGAGAAGTATTGTACGAACAATATGTCCCGCTCCCCATAGGACAACGAATACTACCGTTGTCCACGCGAGAATGGCGATGGGAATGTCGCGTCGGCGTGCCCATTTCGAATTTGTCGGCTCAGAGCGAGGAACAGTTAACGAACGGTGAGATGAGGACATAGGACATCATTTCCTTTAGTAGTGAAAATAAATCAACAGGTCAACATTTGTATATTATATATACGTAGCAGAGAGGCAATAGAGAACAGTATTAGTTTCCTGTGTATAGCCATCACTCCTACTCATCACTCCTACTTTGCTTGCCTCTTATGCCCGCTTCACTTATAATGTGCAGGTCCATATGTATGGAACTAAAAGTTGACGATTACCGTCAACTTGTTGATGGGAAGGGTATCTCATGCTACAAGATTCGGTGGATGACTACATTACCTCGCTTTCTACGAAAGAGAATGAACGCGTCGGTACCAATATGAATACTGTTATGGCCTATCGGAACGATCTGGGCCAGCTTTGTCTTTATCTTCAGCAGCAGGGTGTGAACAACTGGTCCCAGGTGACACGTGAACATATCGCGGGCTATCTTCTGGAGATGCGTGAGGGGCAGGCATACCGTCCAACTACTATTGCCCGCAAACTCGCGGCCTTTAAGTCATTCTTCCGTTACCTTCGGCGTACAGGTAGTATTGAAGTTGATCCAGTAGAAAAATTAGACTCGCCTCGTGTACCGAAAGACCCACCGCAGACATTGAATGCTGAGCAGATCAATAGTCTCTTTCAGCAGGTAGAGGTGGGAACCTCTGCTGGTCAGCGTGATCAGGCGATGCTGCATATGTTGTATGCAACGGGCATGCGTGCTTCGGAAATAGTGTCATTGAACCTGAACGAGTTTGATAGAGAACACGCGACGGTTGTATGTCCTGGACGCAATGGGCAGACGAGACGCGAACGTACGTTGCCTCTCTCTCCGCTTGCCATGGAGTCGGTGCTACAGTATATCGCCAATGCGCGACCGAAACTAGCGCGGCATGATGAGGAGCAGGCACTCTTTCTTAATCATCACGGTGAGCGATTGACGCGACAGGGCTTCTGGCTCATCATCAAAGGATATGCACGACAGGCAGGCATCGAGGAGATCACGCCACATATGCTTCGTCACTCCTTTGCGATGCTGATGATAAAGGGAGGGATGGAACTGCGTTCTGTGCAAGAACTGCTAGGACATGCGCATATTTCGACAACTCAGGTGTATAATCAACTCGCGCATGCGAAGACGCGCAACGAGTAAGTGAGGTTGAAGGAAGGGGACAGGGCAGGAGCATGCTCCTGCCCTGTCCCCTTCCTTCAACTTGACTCTATAAGAAAGGAGAATTTCATCATGCTCTACGATCAGGTGATAGAGGCAACCACGGCGATTCGCTTCCGTACATCTACACAGCCTACGGTTGCTCTGATTCTTGGTTCTGGCCTGGGGGAGTTGGCGGACGAACTGGAAAACGCTGTAGCAATTCCCTATGCCGAGATACCACACTTTGCTCACTCAACGGTTGTGGGCCATGCTGGTCGCCTCGTGTTGGGGATGCTTGAGGGAGTGCCTGTAGTGGTGATGCAGGGGCGTTTTCACTGCTATGAGGGGTATGAACCGCGGGTGCTGACGCTTCCTGTGCGCGTGATGCGTATGCTGGGAGCGCAGGTATTGCTTGTGAGCAACGCGGCTGGTGGCGTCAATCCGATTTATCGTACGGGCGATTTTATGTTGATTCGGGACCATATCTACATGCCGGGGCTTGTGGGTGCGAGTCCGCTCATAGGCCAGAACGATGAACGCTTTGGGGAACGCTTCCCACCAATGGCAAAGGCGTATGACCCGGAACTACGCGCTCTTGCTCTCGCTGTCGCAAATAGCTATCTGGAGCTTACGCTGAGGGAGGGCGTCTACACGATGGTGGCTGGACCAAGTTATGAGACAGGAGCGGAACTCAGATTTTTACGTGCTATAGGAACCGATGCAGTGGGTATGTCCACGGTGCCGGAGGTCATAGTAGCACGGCACATGAGTATGCGTGTGTTAGGTCTGAGCTTGATTACCAATACAGCAACGGGCGACGAGACTAAAGAGGTCAACCATGCCGAAGTGTTAGCCGCAGGTGACGCCGCCCGACAGGGGTTCGCTGCACTGGTACGAGGAATTGTGCGCGAGCTGGCTAGCTTGCTTTCTTGATATCTATCTGAAACCAACTCCAGTTGTAAGATTTCCCCGCCGAGTCAGCGAGCACTACCAAATTATAATCACCATTGGGCACGTCAGGCGATACTGTATACTGCCATGTGACATGCCCCTGACTATCGCTTTGCTGCGCCTGCGCAGTATTAGTAAATTGAAGACTCTGTGGAATTTCTTGAATATCGGTATCTGTAGTTTTGCCAGAACCATCAGTTAATTTTCCATCTGTTGGACTTGAAATGTTGTCCAGGAGGGATTGTGCACTGGGCAAGAAAGTTATTCCATGATTCTTTGGTAGGCGCTTGATGAGCCACATTTTAAACGTAATACCTGATGCATGAAGGGGGTTATTATTTACGTTACATGTGCCAGCAGCTCTGTCCGTTGCATGTACAGAAAAAGTATAAGGAGTTTTACCATCTGCTACTTCTGGAGAAAAGAGTCTATCTTGCATGGGACACCCCAGTGGCACTATGCTTAACGTTGAGGTCTGCTGCGGTGTTTTTGTTTGAGTTACTGCTGGAGGTGGTGTTGCTTGATGGTTTTTGTTTACTTGCTGCTGTGGTTGCTTCGGACGGGTAAACGCGCCTGTAGCGAAGCCTGTCATGAGACCGGAAAGGGCAAAGAGGAGTAGGGCAAGAATCAAAACGACTGATGAGTGGCTGTTTTTACTGTTATTGGAGCCAACATTGGGATTGGATTGTGGTCGAGAAACTGTCTGTTGCATATGACGTAATTGCCCTTTTCTTGCTTATCAATACATGCTCTTTCATCTCATCATATCATGATATATACTGCGCCTCTCTTAAAATAAACGTTGAGTAGCCCAAATTGGTAGCGTGTATATGAAGGTGGACAAAAAAAGAGACCGGTCGATGTTCTGGGATGAACACGACCGGCGTACCCAGATAAGGGGGTGTGTGGGGGAAGTCCTGGGCTCGGCATATCTCCTGCCGTTAACAGCCAGGATGGCTCGATGGAGCTAGATGGAATGTGTGCATGCCATAAGGCATCGAGCCATCCTGCCGCTTCTGGCTTCTTGTCTACTCTCTGTAAAGAGAAACGGGCTTTCCTGCTTTTTTAGGTGTTTTTACGATGAGATTGTGCTCCTCTTCTTGGAAATTTTCGTATGATACAATAGGGGCACATAAGCAAAAAGAGAAAAGTGAGGAAGTGAAGGTAAATGATGTCAGAACTGACACAGATGAAGTGTGAAGTCTGTCGAGCAGGTGCTCCACGCGTTACCGACACCGAGATAGCCGAATTTAGGGAGCAGGTACCAGAATGGTCTATCGTTGAGCGCAATGGCATTCAACGCCTTGAACGTGTCTTCAAGCTCAAAGATTTTGTAGAGGCATTGACCTTTACCAATAGAGTTGGGGAGGTTGCCGAGGAAGAAGGCCATCATCCCGCGCTGCTAACAGAGTGGGGACGGGTGACAGTGACATGGTGGACGCACAAAATCAAGGGTCTACACCGCAATGATTTTATCATGGCGGCGAAGACCGACCAGGTGTACAACGCGTTAGAGAAGGTGAGTTAGCAGACTTTCAGGAGAATGAGGAGTGCGAGATGTGGTGCAGAGTTGCTAATTATCTTTCGATGAGCGCGACTGCGTAACAGGCGATTCCTTCGCGGCGTCCCACGAAGCCAAGCCCGTCAGTCGTGGTTGCCTTGATGCTGACCTGCTCTATGTCTAGATGCAGGTGTTCAGCGATGTGGGCACGCATGGCCCGTATGTGAGGGGCCATCTTAGGGTGTTCAGCAACGATAGTGGTGTCAACGTTGCTTATGTTCCATTTATATTGACATAATAAATCGTAGATGTAGTCGAGGAAGACTGCACTGGGCCGGTCTTTCCAGCGCGGATCGGAAGAGGGAAAGTGGGTGCCGATGTCGCCAAGGGCGGCGGCACCGAGCAAGGCATCGACGACGGCGTGAATTACGGCATCGGCGTCGGAATGGCCTGAGAGACCGTGAGTGTGAGGGATGGTGATCCCCCCTAGAACGAGGGGACGATCCTCAACAAAGGCGTGGACATCATAACCAGAACCGACTCGTATTGTCATTGCACCTCTCCTGCTAGAAGTGCTTCAGCCAGCAGCAAATCTTCCTGGGTTGTGATTTTTGTGTTCGCGTATGACCCCTGGAAGATGGCGACCGAGTTTCCTAGACGTTCAAGCAAGGCCGCGTCATCGGGAACATCTTCTTGTGCTATGGATGTGTGGTGCGCCTGGTGAATGAGTGGGAAGGAGAAGACCTGTGGAGTTTGTATCATCCATAACTGCGAACGGTCAGGTGTTGACTCAATGAGACCAGCGTGTACCTGTTTGATCGTGTCTTTAACGGGTACAGCGGCAACTGCGGCCCGATGTTCTTGTGCAGCGAGTAGGCCAGCCTCTAGCATCATAGTTGTGACAAAGGGGCGTGCGGCATCGTGAATCATAACCCAGCGACAGGTTGGTATCAACGTCGCTAGGATATCCAAACCGATGTGTACGGAGTCCTGTCTGCGTGCGCCCCCTGGAACGATGGCTATTACTTTATGCCACTTCTCCTGTTTACACAAAGCGTTAGCGTCCGCAAGGCGCTCGGCGCTAGTCATAAGCACAATGGTCTCTATGAGCGGTGAGGCTTGAAAGACATCGAGCGTGCGTGCCAGGGTAATGCGTCCAGCCAGTGGCGTCCACAGTTTGTCATGCCCCAGCATACGACGGCTGGAGCCAGCGGCAACGATAACGACAGCAGCCCTCTCTACCTGCTCCTGCATTATAGCTTATGCTCCCAGCTGTCGTTGCTTGGTGGGTGATTGAATCTGAGGGGTCGCGCCAGTAATTTGTTTCGGGTGGGCAAAGATCATGCGCCCTGCTACAGTCTGCAATACACGTGTGACCGAAACCTCAATGGTTGTTCCCATATACTGGCGTCCATTCTCGACAACGATCATTGTGCCATCATCCAGGTAGCCTACGCCCTGACCAAGCTCTTTACCGTCCTGCATGATCTTGATATGAATGTCTTCTCCTGGTAGCAGGACCGGCTTAATAGCGTTGGCAAGCTCATTGATATTGAGCACCTTGACACCCTGTAGTTCGGCGACACGATTGAGGTTGAAGTCGTTGGTAATGATGGGACAATGCAGCGTTCGTGCCATCTGGACAAGTTTGCCATCGACTTCAGCAATACCCTCTACATCAGCATCGGTGATTTCAACGGGAACGGTGGCCTCTTTTTGCAGCGTGTTGAGTATCTCGAGGCCACGTCTCCCCCTGTTGCGACGCATGGTGTCTGCGGAGTCGGCGATGCGCTGTAGCTCGTTTAACACGAAGCGTGGGACGACGAGTGTGCCATAAACGAAGCCAGTCTGACTAATATCTTTAATCCGACCGTCGATGATAGCACTGGTATCCAGGAGTATAGGCGGTGGAATAGGTATCTCCGGCGTGGCCCGCTCCTTCTCCTTGTCACGTTCCTTGGAACGCTCTTTATCGCGTTCTTCATCGCGCTCACGTCCGCGCCGCGTCACGGCGGTTTGAATACTAAGAAAGAGATGCCCAATGTCGTTTTTGCGCAGAACCGCGATGGTGACGCCTAAATAGGCGAAAAGCAGAGCGCCAACAAACGGGAGAATGTGTCCCCAATTCGCTGGAAGACTTGTTAATGGGATGGCAAGTAACGCAGATATGATGAGTCCAATAGTAAGTCCGACGGCAGCGGCAACAAGATCGCTAGCAGCGGCCTTACGAATTTTGTCGCGTACCCAGAGGTACGGGACGATGGTTATATAAGGGGTAACGATAAAGGCTAGAACGGCAGCGGCAACGGCGATACCGATTACCCACTCTATTTTAAGGTCAGGTGGGAACACGATCCTATCAAGGAAGAAAAGGCCGACGACAATGCCGATAGCTGTAAGACACCCGACTATGCGGGCTATGGTGTTACCAAACATCCCTGCATCCTCCAGAGCAGCGCACTGAGATAGTGCGAAAGTACTCAAGAGCGAGGTGATGTGAACAGGCAAGGTTGGTGATGATTAAAAAAAGGATAATAGCGAAAGTATGTTGCCTTGACCTGCTTTACAAAACCTAAAAATCGCGCCCGTTGAGCCGTAAAATTATGGTACCGAATTCGCAGTATACATCTTTCCTACACAGGAATCAATAGCTGTGCTTTCTGCTTGCTTCCTCTAGATAGGCTAGTAAGATATGAGATCGCTTTCACACCTCTAACAATCCTGTTAACGATGGGGACCCATAAGAGGTCTTCCTACTAAGATTTTCCCTTTACAGGTAGTACGCAGAAGTAGCGATTGCGTTGTAAGAAAGTACGCGCCTGCTGCTATTAGTGTAAAGCAATTTCCAGTGCAACTGCAAGTGAGCTTGCAGTGAGCACTTTGAAGTCGGCGGGAAGTCCCGCTTCTTCTAGCTCGGCACGTATTCGAGCACCTCTGCCTGCACTGGGTACAATACAACGTTTGAAGCCAAGCTTTGAGGCTTCACGCACACGCAATGCCAGGCGACTTACTGCGCGTAGTTCGCCGGAGAGGCCCACTTCGCCGATTAACGCCATGTCGGGTGGAATGTTTCTTTCGCGATAACTAGAGGCGATAGCTGCTGCTATGCCAAGGTCAATAGAGGGCTCTTCCAGAGTGAACCCTCCAACGACGTTGGCGTATACATCGTGGTTGCCGATGGCGAGGCCAACGCGCTTTGTGAGGACCGCGAGCAACATCACGAGCCGATTGTGTTCGATGCCGTTTGTAGTACAGCGCGCGTTGCCAAAGTTGCTCGGTGTTACCAATGCCTGTACCTCGACCAGGAGCGGACGCGTTCCCTCCATGCTGACGACAACAGCCGAACCTGTCGCACCTACTGCTCGATCCGCGAGAAAGACCGCCGATGGATTTGTGACCTCGACCATGCCCTCGCCTTGCATCTCAAAGACACCAACCTCGTGTGTCGCACCGAAGCGGTTCTTGACGCCGCGCAGTAGACGATAGGAGTGATAGCGTTCGCCTTCAAGATAGAGGACGGCATCCGCGATGTGCTCCAGGGCTTTGGGACCCGCGACGGTTCCTTCTTTAGTGACGTGTCCGATCACGAAGATGGGAATATGAGAGTTTTTTGCTAGCTGCATCAATTGTAGTGTACATTCGCGCACCTGGCTGATACTGCCTGGTGCTGACGTGACATGGCTAGCGATAACCGTCTGAATGGAGTCCACGATCACCAACGAGGGCTTGAGACGGTTCAGGGCTTCAGCGATTACGTCAAGCTCAATAGAAGCCAGCAGGTAGAGACGTTCACCTGTAATGCCCAGGCGTTCTGCGCGCATCTTGACCTGTTCAATTGACTCCTCGCCTGAAACATAGAGCACGGGACCTACATCTTGCGCAATGGCCCCAGAGACCTGGAGCAGAAGAGTCGATTTGCCGATGCCAGGCTCTCCACCGACAAGAATGAGTGAGCCTGCGACAAGGCCGCCGCCAAGGACACGGTCCATCTCAGGATAACCTACGGAGATACGTTCCTGTAGCAGTGGCTTGATATCGGGAAGGACAATTGGTGTATGCGTACCTTGAGCGACGGGAGCGTTGCCCACAAGGGTCTGACGGCGTTGTTGCGCGGGACTTTGTGGCACTTCCGTCACTTCTTCCAGCGTGTTCCACGCGCCACAGTCGGGGCACTTGCCCATCCACTTGCTCTGTTCGCCGCCACATTGCTGACAAATATATTTTGTGCGTAGTTTAGCCATATATCTTCTATGCAGGATGTACAACAATGGATTTTTGCAAAATAATCCGGCCACGTAGGATGGTGTAGGGGTCTCATTTATGACATCCACGCTTGACAATCATCCCACGTTGGTTCTGTAGTGACGTGGGTGTCATAAATGAGACCCCTACACGATTTATATTCCTGTTGCCTAATTTAGTTTTCAAAAACCACCATCATGTCCCTATAGTGTATTTCCGACACTTGCTAGGATTTGTGGAAGTTTGGGAAAAATACAAGAGGGGTGTGAAAGCTTTCACACCCCTCTTGTGATTTATACCTCGGAGATTCCGCTTTCACTCCCAGCAGAGAGAGCTGCTTCTGGTGTCGCGGGTGCGGGCAGTTGCTCGATGCGGTTGCGAACCTGTAGTTCAAGATCATCGTCAATGACGACAGCCTCGATCAGATCGCCTGAATGGAACTTGCCTTGCAGCAAGCCTTCAGCCAGGGGGTCTTCAACCATTCTTTGGATGGTGCGGCGCAGTGGGCGTGCACCATACTCAGGATCAAAGCCCTTGTCGATCAAGAAGTCCTTAGAAGCTTGAGGAACGACCAGTTCTACCTGCTGCTCTGTCAATTGGTTCCGTACACGATTGAGTAGCAGATCGACAATAGAGTACATTTCCTCCATACGCAGTGAATGGAAGACAATCACCTCGTCGATACGGTTCAGGAACTCAGGCTTGAAGGTGTTCTTCAATTCACCAAGTACCTTGCCCTTCATTTCCTCATATGCGTTCTGGTTGGCCTTCGCCTTGTCTTTCGACTGCCTAAAGCCGATGGATGCTTCCTTGTTGAGCAAGGCGGCACCGACGTTTGAGGTCATGATGACGACAGTGTTACGGAAGTCTACCACGCGTCCCTTTGCGTCGGTCAACTTGCCATCCTCCAGGATTTGGAGCAGCATGTTGAAGACATCGGGGTGAGCCTTTTCGATTTCGTCGAGCAGGATCACGCTGTAGGACTTGCGGCGAACTGCCTCGGTAAGCTGACCGCCTTCTTCGTAACCGACATATCCAGGAGGGGCACCGACGAGACGTGCTGCCGCGTGGCGTTCCATGAACTCTGACATGTCGATCTTGATGAGCGCCTCTTCGCTGCCGAACATGAACTCTGCGAGTGTCTTGGCGAGTTCGGTCTTACCGACACCGGTTGGTCCCATGAAGATGAATGATCCAATGGGGCGTTTCGGGTCCTTCAAACCAGCGCGTGCGCGACGAACGGCGCGGGCAATCTTCTCGATGGCCTCGTTCTGACCGATAACACGTGCGTGCAGTGCGTCTTCCATTTGGAGGAGTCGCTGTGACTCTTCCTGTGCGATACGCATTACCGGAATACCCGTCCACATTGAGACGATCTGTGCGATCTCCTCTTCGCCGACGGTCGGCTTGTCTGTCCCACGCTCACGGTGCCAACCAGACTCCAGCTTGGAGATGCGGTCGCGCAGCTTTACCTCGCGGTCGCGCAGCTCAGCTGCCAGCTCGTACTCCTGCTGCTGAATGGCAGCTTCCTTCTCACGCAGCACCGACTCTAACCCCTTCATAGCCTCCTTGAGGTTGAGGGGGGCAAGCGAGTTCTGCATACGAACACGGCTTGCTGCTTCATCGATCAGGTCGATAGCCTTATCGGGCATGAAGCGGTCGGTGATGTAGCGGCTTGCCATGTCGGTTGCGGCCTTGAGAGCCTCATCGGTGATAACCAGGCGATGGTGCTGCTCATAGCGTTCACGGAGACCTTTGAGGATTTCAATAGTCTCTTCAACCGAAGGCTCACGAACGATCACTTCCTGGAAGCGGCGTTGCAATGCCGCGTCACGCTCGATGTACTTGCGGTACTCATCGAGAGTAGTAGCGCCGATACACTGTAGTTCGCCACGTGCCAGGGCTGGCTTCAGGATATTCGCAGCATCGACCGCGCCTTCGGCAGCACCGGCACCAACGAGTGTATGTACCTCGTCGATAAAGATGATGCAGTCGCGGCTATTGCGAATTTCCTCGATAATCTTCTTCAGACGCTCTTCAAACTCACCACGATACTTTGTGCCTGCTACCAACGAGCCGACATCAAGAGTAAGTAGGCGCTTGCCAGCGAGAGTCTCAGGCACTTCACCTGAAATAAGGCGCTGTGCTAGTCCTTCGACAATGGCTGTCTTACCAACGCCTGGCTCACCAATGAGAGCAGGGTTGTTCTTGTTACGTCGTGATAGGATTTGGATGACACGCTCGATCTCTTGATGGCGACCAACGACGGGATCGAGGGTACCAGCACGAGCGGCTTGAGTCAGGTCAATACCCATCTGATCGATAGTGGGGGTCTTCGAGTGCTTCGCGTCGCGCTCATGGGGTGCACCAGTTTGACTGAGCACCTGAATGGTCTGTGTGCGCACCTTTTCAAGGTTCACACCCAGGCTTTCAAGAACGCCCGCAGCGATACCTTCGCCCTCGCGTACTAATCCAAGGAGAAGATGTTCTGTACCGATATAGTGATGATTCAGGCGGCGAGCTTCATCAACTGCAAGCTCAATCACCTTTTTGGCACGTGGGGTCAGCCCGATCTCACCGAGAACTATGCGGTCTCCACGACCAATTATAAATTCAACGGCACTGCGAACCTTGTTAAGTTCGACACCGAGATTTGCTAAGACTTTTGCCGCAACACCCTCACCCTCACGTACAAGACCGAGGAGAAGATGTTCCGTACCAATGTAGTTGTGTTGGAAGCGCTGGGCTTCCTCCTGGGCAAGACTCAGAACTTTCCTGGCCCGCTCAGTAAATTTATCAAACCTATCTCTATCGTTCACCTGTTTGTCACCCCCCTTTCAGTGGCAGAGGATGGAACCAAGCCCTCTATGTTGTCGCTCAGGTAAACAGCGTACTTCATGATACAACACCCATAATATAGCGTCAAGGTTAAACAACCTCCCGTCTACCAAACAGTCTCTATACGGAGCGCGATAAATCGCGCCCCTACGCGGCCTCTTACCGAGAAACAATCGACCTCCACACTGCTCTACAGTAGTAGTTATGCAGCGGGGAGGTCGCATGTTCATCTGTTCATGTACAATATGTCTTACATCCATTAACAACGGACGTGTACTTCTCAGATGCCTCCATATCTTTTTGAAGCTTTGTTGTTTTAGCAAGCTGTTTGTTTATGATACAATACCCCGTTTGCAACGTCAAGGCTACCATCGTAGGAATTGTAGCGTTGTTACGAACTTTCCCGACAGGTATGCCTTCACGCAGCAAACCTCCCCATCACTCTACATATATATGTATACGTAACAGGGAGGTGATTTTTACTTATTCATGTGCCAGATACCTGGCACGTGAACTTAATTACTCGGATACCTCGGGATCTTCCTTGCTGCGACGTGCTGCCGCGCGGAACGCTTCCGCCATTGCGGTCGTCTCACCGACATCGTCAGAGAGTCTTGGGTTGTCGTTGGTGCGTTCGCGGCGAGTCTCGTTACGCCTTTGCCCCTGCTCTTGTGAAGCGGAAGTTGACTCTAGAGACGGCGTAGTGTTTGTCAACGATGGTATCGCTTCAACCTCGGTCGTCGCAGTTGTTGCAGCAGATGGAGTCATGTTGTTAGCGTTATCTATATCAGGCTCTGTTATCTCTGCTGGAACGTCAGTAGCGTTTGTCTCTCCAGGCTGATCCAGTTCGTCGGCCTGGCGCAGACTGAGACCCAAACGTCGTCTCTCAGCATCAATACGCAGAATACGCAACTGAAGTTGTGCGCCCTCGTGCAGGATCGATTTGGGGTCCTGTCCAGGGGTCAATTCCGAGAGATGGATAAGCCCCTCGATGCCGTCCTCGATGCGTGCAAATGCCCCAAATGGTGCAATCTTTGTCACGACACCTGTTACGACCTGCCCAGGAGTATAGCGCTGCTCAACGGTTGTCCAGGGATCGACCTCGGCACGCTTAATGGAGAGCGCAATCTTTTTCTTATCCTTGTCAACGCTCAGAACCTGCACCTCGACCTCTTGCCCGACATGCAGCACTTCGCTTGGATGGTTGACGCGGGACCAGGCTAGTTGGCTGATATGCACCAGGCCATCTGCACCTCCCAGGTCAACGAAGGCACCAAAGTTAGCAAGATTGCTGACGATGCCCTTACGGACCTCCCCAGGCTTGAGTTCGTCAAGCAGTTCTTCACGGCGACGCTGACGCCATTCCTGGACGGCCAGGCGCTCAGAGAGGATCAAACGGTTGCGTGCCCGGTTAATCTCAATAATCTTGAGCTGAAGCTCTTTGTCTTTCATGCTCTGAAGCTTCGCCGCTGTCTCCTGGCTCTCGCCACCGGATGCGACCTCTTCGCGCTTGAGATTGAGAATTTGCGAAATTGGCACAAAGCCGCGAATACCGGCTACATCGACGATCAGGCCGCCTTTGTTGTAGTCGATAACTTTCGCTCTGAGCAGTTCACCGTTCTTGTACTGCTCTTCTGCAATGCGCCATTGGCGTTCAGTGTTTGCTCTCTTCAAGGAGAGGACAGCGTGGCCTTCCTGCGTCTCTGGCTGAATGACGTAGACCAGAACCTTGTCGTCAAGGTGTAGCTCCGAGAAGGAGCCATAGCCGCTTGTTGGAAGTTCTTTTGTCGAGAGGACACCCTCCGATTTGAGGCCGATATCGACCAGAATTTCGTCCTGGTCAATACGCACGATTACGCCCTCGACCACATCGCCTCTCTTGATGCTTATGGGTGCGCTTGTTGACGCCAGCAACGCTTCCATCTCATTCTGGTTGAAGTCTTCTGCTTCCTCAGGAATGTTGCTGTTTTGCCCTTGTGGGTCATTTCCTTCTAACATCGTCTGTACCCGCCCGCTTTTAAGATTTTCCGCTGGCTCTGTCGAAAGGTCGCCGTGCTGTTGAGTCTGCATGGGTAAAAAACCCCCTTCGATCCACGGTTTTTGCCTTGCCTTCTGCGTTACTCGTCCCCTGGTCTCTAAGATGCTTGATTCTGTCTTCAATCATTTCCGCAAAGCTGCGAGGTTGTAAATTGTAATCAATTGTAACCAAATGAAAGCGAGAAGAACCACGTGTCGGTCGGAACCCTGAGGAGTGCGCCGTAAGTTTGGGCTTATTCGGAAGAGGCTGCTTAGGCGGTAATCGTTTCGGATGTTTGTTAAATCTCTTATTTTTGCCGAGATGATCTGCGCGACCGTTTTTGCCCTACAGAACGATAATACGAAACGATGCTCACAGGCATAGAAGCCATGATATGAACATATTGAGCACCTGAACGTAAGCATACCCCCACTCGATGCTCTAATTATACCAAAAGCATTCCATGAATGCAAGACAATATCCACCCTTTTGCGAATCTCTCCGGTGTTTTTCTGCTTGTCAGATTATATCATAGCGGTGCAAGCCCCTACTATATGCCTCTGTATGCTACAATACGCTCATGAGAATAGCTAGTGCAGAAGAGGTTGTGCAAGCCCTACGCGACCGCTTAGAGGCAGTAGAACGCGCAGATTTGCTTTCGGATGCTGTCGAAGGGCGACGCCCCAACGCACGGAAGGCAGCGGTGTTGATTGGGCTTTTCGAGCAGAATGACGAGACCTATGTGGCTTTTATCCGCCGAGCCAGCACGCTGCGTGCACACAGCGGAGAGATTGCATTCCCCGGTGGGAGTATGGATGCTAGCGATTCCTCCCTGGTGGCTGCTGCTCTGCGTGAAGCTCATGAGGAGATTGGCTTAGACCCAAAGCAGGTCAAGGTGCTGGGTGTCTTACCGCCTGTGTTTACTATCGTGAGTAACTATCTTATTACGCCAGTAGTCGGGTTCTTACCGCAGGGTCTGGGGGAATTGAGCCTGCAGGCAAGTGAGGTAACTGAACTTATTCTCGCATCACTACAATCACTTGCTGATCCGGCTATTGCTCACACTGAGCAATGGACGCGTGACGGCATGAAGCGTACCGTCTATTTTTACGATCATGGCCCCTACCGCATCTGGGGCGCGACAGGGCGCATCCTCAGCATGCTTTTAAAGCTATTAGAGGATCTATAAATTGACCTGATGAGTAGCACCAGGTCAATTTATAGATTGTTTTACCCATTAGTCATGAAGGACTTGCGCAATAGCCTCTGATGCTTACAATAGAGGGTATAGAAAACAACAAAAATATTTTGTAGTGCGTTCACTTGTTTGAAAAAGCGGTTGGTCTATAAGCAACCCCAGGTGGAGAGAAGCTTTGCCCACATCAGATGCTCAACCTTCCAGGCTCTTGCCCCGAAGACCACAAATGATTTCGCCCAATCACTTGATACCCTCTTCCGTGCCTCAGGCATCAGACTCCGTGCCATATCCTGCTCCGTCTGCTTCTCCCTTGACTCCTCCCAGGACATCTCTTCCTATGAGGCTGCCTTCCTCTCCTTCTGCTACAGAGCTTTCTGAGAACATGGGCCATGAGCATGCGCTTAACTTTGCCACTCACTCCTGGGACCTGGCGACAGGTGGGCTAAAGACGCTAACCGCGAAGCGCGAGCTACCTACTCGAATTGAGAGACACCCGACAGATATATTGTCTGATTCAGGTGCGAGATCATCGGCGCGTCACTATATGTTTGCCTTAATTGTACTTGTATGCGTCATCTTTATGCTAATTGGTGGAGGTGTCGTGTTGTTCGTGATGTTGCAACCTTAATGGAATGGGGATACGATTATGAAATGTAATAAATAAAACCAAGTAGTCGCAGCGGCCCAATTGACCGCGCCTCGGCCCGATTGGTCGGGTGCAACAGCAGGCCATCACGGGGTCGTGCAATAAATTGCAGCGAGGCGCGATCAATCGGGGTCGTGCAATAAATTGCAGTGAGGTGCGATCAATCGAGCCGCTACTTGCATGCTGGTATGCCATGCAAATCTGTTGCGTGTTGGACGGCTTTGACAACGGCCTGGGCAAGTGTTTTTGCCGCTGCCGCTCCTATCATGCTCACCTGAAATGCATTTGCTGCGAGGTCAGGGGTGGTTTGTGGTCGTGGTCCCAGTGAGAGCGCGAAAACAGTGTCACCATCGAAGAGGGTATGCGCAGGTCTAATGGTCTGAGCAAGGCCATTATGCGCCATTTGCGCGACCTTGTTTATCTCCTCTTTTGAGAGACAGGCATTGGTTGCAATAACTGCGAGCGTGGTGTTACCGAAGGGGTTAGAGTCGAGAAGCCCGCTTCCCATCACGTTTCGTGTTCCCGCGATCACTCGTTGCGTCTGTATGTCAATAATATCACCGAAAGCGTTGACTACGGCCAGTGCGCCGATAAGCGTACCATCGGATAGTTGTGTGCTGACAGAGCCGAGTCCCCCTTTCATGGCAAAGGCGGGGCCAAACATCTTGCCCACAGTTGCACCTGTCCCTGCTCCCACATTCCCCTGTGCTACAGGTTCGATGGTGGCTTGTTCGCAAGCGCGGTAGCCCGCGTCTGCATTCGGTCGAATGGTGGCGGAACCAAGGCTAAGATCGAATATAGCTGCAGCAGGCACGATGGGCACGCGCACTACGCCGACATCGTATCCTATGTGTTTTTCTTCGAGATAGCGTACGACGCCGCTTGCCGCGTCGAGTCCGAAGGTGCTACCTCCAGTGAGGAGGATGGCATTGATCTGATCGACGAGATTCATGGGGCGAAGCAGGTCGGTTTCACGCGTGGCGGGCGCGCCGCCACGCACATCAACTCCTCCGATAGTGGGTGTATCGCAAAGTATGACAGTGCAGCCTGTTCCCGCTTCCAGATTGGTGTCGTGCCCCACGCGTATACCTGGTATATCGGTGATGTCGTCGTGCATGGTCTTATCTTCTCTCATTGTCAGGCTGCGGATATAGCCTGACGTAACCTGGTCATCGTCTGTTCAACACTCTCGTGTTCGTTGTAGACGGCTGAACCTGCGACAAGCAGGTTAGCTCCTGCTTGTACAACTTGGGGGATAGTTCCTTCGTGAATGCCGCCATCGACTTCTATATCACAGGAAAGCCCGCGCTCGGTGATAAGCTGACGTAGTCTGGCGATTTTAGGCAGTGTTTCTGGAATGAAGTCTTGCCCTCCGAAGCCAGGATTGACGGTCATGATGAGGACCATGTCGAGTAGCGAGAGGATATCTTCAAGCAATAGAATGGGCGTCGAGGGGGTGAGCGCGATGGCCGCCTTTTTACCTGCTGTCTTGATTTGTTGCACGATGCGGTGCAGGTGTGGGCTAACCTCCTGATGGACGATGATGACATCGGCACCAGCTTTGGCGAATTGCTCGATGTATTGTTCCGGGTTGGTGATCATGAGATGCGCTTCAAGCGGAAGTTTGGTGCAGCGACGCACAGCCTCAACGACCATTGGCCCCATCGTGATATTGGGGACGAAGTGGCCGTCCATTATGTCGATCTGGATGCGTTGAGCACCTGCCGCATCTACATCACGCACCTGTTCTCCCAGGCGTGTGAAGTCAGCGGATAAGATTGATGGGACAAGTCCGATCATAGTAGAATCCTCCTTTGTATGGGAACTGGTGGTCTGCGAATTGTTATTTTCTATACTTACTGAGTCATCAGGCATATATAAGCTATCCTTGGTCCAACGTGCTGGATTGTCAACGATGTATTGACGATTATTATGTAGCTCTTTCTCTCCACGAATGATGTGGTCGTGGTAGTTGCGTTGCCATTCAAAATTTGCTACGCCAGAGACCCGTATATGACGAGTTGTGGCCGCCTTGAACACACGTACAATTTCACCTACCATAGCGGCCCGATTGATCGCGCCTCGGCGCAATTCATCGCGCGAGTATATTTCTGTCCGATGTCTTATCCGACAAAGCGGGTTCATAATGCAATTCATTGCGTGGGTACGTTTCTATCCCCGTTTCACCCGATAAAGCGGGCCGAGGCGCGATAAATCGGGCCCCTACGGTGTCATAAATGACACTGGTATGCGAAACATTTCATTTAGTGTTCTGCTGTAACTTATTGGCTGCCGCCTTATCAAGCATCCACGTTACCTCGCCCTTGGTCGGCTGCACAATCTGCGCGGGATATTCATCCGGTTGGTAATCACCTTCCAATACCGCCTTTACTGCATCTTGCTTTTCGGCTCCTGTGACCAGAAAGAGAACGTGAACCGCGGCATTCAAGAGGCGAGGGGTGAAGGTCAGGCGGGGTGGGGGTGGTTTGGGAACGGTGACGGGCATGACGAGTCGCTGCTGCTCGTGGAGCGAGGGTTGGTGGGGGAAGAGTGACGCTGTATGCCCCTCCGGTCCCATACCGAGCTGAATCAGGTCAAAGCTTGGAACGCCTTCGGTTCCGATGACCTGTTGCATTTCGAGCGTGTAGGCATAGGATGCTGCGTTGTGGTCGGGCTGATCTGCTGGCATGCGGTGAACCTGGTTGGTGGGGATGGGAATTTTGCTGAGCATGACCTGTTGGGCCATGAGATAGTTACTCTCTTCGTTGTCTGGCGGCACACAGCGTTCATCTGACCAGAAGATGTCTACCAGTGTCCAGTCGATCTGGCTGCGATATGGTTCGCTTCCTAACAGAGCGTAAAGCTTTTTAGGCGTCGATCCGCCGGAGAGGGCTATTGCGAAGCGTCCATGTGCAGCAATAGATTCGGATGCGACGCGTACAATGTACTGTGCCGCTTCGTGACTCAGGGTATCAACATCAGGGTAAATGACGATGGACATAAAAGCTCCTACATTTTCTATGACAGTAGTTCGAGCACCTCTTGTAGCGTTTGCTCGTAGAGGTGATCGCGGCTGACGATTTCTAATTCGTCATGCAGCAGTTCGCTCACTTTATGTGATGCTGTCATGCTCACGGTGCGCTGAGGCCGCGTCTCTTGCTCCAGTTCTACGGAGGTGAGTACGTGGTCAGGACCATCTTCTCTGTTAATAGTGAAAATGGCGCGCCTATTATCAACGATACCTACCATGCGTACCATACAGAGAGAGCCGGGGCGCATATCAGATTGTATTCGTGGACGAATAGACAGGTTCGCATATGCTGGCTTTTCTGCTTTGCTGGTCCTGCTTCCATTTGTACGCACTGAAGGCCCTGAAAGAGAACCGGTACTGTGTAGCAGACGCCAATGATGCGAACCGCTGGTGGAATCGTGCTGTTCGTTCATATCGTGCGTGCCGGGGGAAAGTTTCCATCCAAGACTGGCTTTGAGCCAACCGGCTAGCAGTAACGCACAGATAGGGTTGGGAGAGACATCTCCTTGTTCTGTACGGATGGGTAATGCGAAAGGGAACACTGCATGCTCGATCTCAATATGGTCAATTCCGGCTAGATAGGGCTTGTATTCCGCCACATCAAAGAACTGTGCTACCAATTCGCGCCAGGGAGTGATTCTGCCCCAGTTAAGGTCGCTAAGTGCGCTATCAGGATATGCCTGCAGAAGTGATGACAATGTGCAGATACTCTCCTCAGGTGCCAGGAAGGTGCTAGAGTCCACAATGATTCTATGACTCAGTGCGGAAAGAGCGTCAAATAGATTATGGTCGCTCGGTGGGTCATTGAGCCACCACAAGTATACCGGTAGGTCAGGCTTAAGCAGGGGTTGCACAATATTAGAGATGGACTGGACCGCTGAACCACCAGCTATGAGCGTGATCTGCTCAAAGTGATGGCGCATAATATCGGAGATGATGGGAAATGAGCGCGTTGTAATCCATGTAGCGACCATATCAGGTGAACTGGTATCCAGTATGAGAAGTATGACACGCGCTACATTTGTACTGGAGAGATCACGTATAAGCGTGCTCGCGCGCTGCGCCGACTCAGTGTCGGGAACGCAAATAACAAGGTTGAGCACGCTGGTACGCACATTGATATTCTGGCTGGTACGCATGTTGTCGGCAGACATCCGCCAGAGATGGGAAAGCTCATCTCCGACGTGTTCCGTGCTTACTCGTTTTCCGGCCCAGGGCAGGCGTGGACCTGCCATGTCGGCGGTATCCTTGACCATTCCCGTATTCCCTTCCTCTTCATGAACATCATTGTTCACTTTTACAACACTGTACTGTATTGTATTCTTCGTCACTACGAGCTGTATTATGAAGGGCAGACCTCACTTTTATGGACGACGCCATCGGTAGCCATCACGCCATATGAACTCGTCGGAGTACTGAGGGCCCCATGTACCGGACTCGTAGGTCAAAATCGACTCACGCGGTGCTTTCTTCCACTCGTCGAGAATGCCCTGTATGAATGTCCATGCGGCCTCTACCTCATCTCGACGTGTGAAGAGGGTAGAGTCGCCAAGCATACAATCGAGTATAAGGCGTTCGTAAGCCTCTGGCTGTTGACGTACAAAGGAAGAGCCGTAAAAGAAATCCATGTTCACCGCGCGAATTTGCAGGTCGGTACCGGGAACTTTCGCACCGAACTTAAGTGATATGCCCTCATCTGGCTGAATACGTAGTGTGAGTACGTTCGGTTCTACCTGTCCCTGTGCTTCGTTACTGCGCTTGAAGAGCATGAGAGGTGCCTGCTTGAATTGAATGGCAATCTCGGTCACACGCTTAGGGAGGTGTTTGCCCGTGCGTAAGTAAAAAGGCACGCCTGCCCAGCGCCAGTTGTCAACAAACACTTTCATGGCGACGTAGGTTTCAGTGAAAGAGCCTGGCGAGACACCTTGCTCTTCTAGGTATCCTGGAACCTGATGGCCTGCCACCCAGCCGGGACCATATTGGGCGCGAATGGTGTGCGTCTGTACGTCGCGACTTGTCAATGGTTGAAGAGCATGTAACACCTTTACCTTCTCGTCGCGTACAGCGTTAGCATCGAAGGCGATGGGCGGCTCCATAGCGACAAGTGTAAGGAGCTGGAGCATATGGTTCTGTATCATGTCGCGAATGGCTCCTGACTCCTCGTAGTAGCCACCACGACCCTCAAGTCCTAGATTCTCGGCCACAGTGATCTGTACATGATCGACGTAGCGACGGTTCCAGACCGGCTCGAAAATGCCGTTCGCCAGGCGGAAGACGAGAATGTTTTGTACGGTCTCCTTACCAAGATAGTGATCGATACGATAGACTTGCTCTTCTTTAAAGACCTTACCAACCTGCCTGTTCAGTTCTCGGGCCGATGGCAGATCGTGTCCGAAGGGTTTTTCGATAATGATACGTGTCCAGCCTTTGCGATTCCTATTGAGACCAGCCGCTCCAAGATGCTGGATGATCTCAGGATACTGGCTTGGCGGTGTTGAAAGGTAGAAAATGCGGTTCCCGCTGGTGCCGCGTTCCTGATCGAGCTTATTAAGTAAAACGTTAAGCTTTTCGTAACCCTCCGCCTCGTTAAAGCTCGATTGCAGATAGTGAATGCCAGAGGCAAAGCTATCCCATACCTGAGGGTTGACCGGCTTTTGACGCGAGTACTCATTGATTGAATCGAGTGCCTGCTGACGGAACTGCTCATCGTTGTAGGGTCGGCGCGCGAATCCTACAACGGAGAAGCCAGCAGGTAGTGGATGCTCCAGCGCGAGATTATACAGTGCTGGTAGCAACTTTCTGTGTGTCAGGTCGCCCGTTGCCCCAAAGATAACCATAACACAGGGTTCTGTACTTTGTTTGATACGTAGCCCCTCGCGAAAGGGGTTGGGCGCCTCGACTACGCTTCGTTGAGGCATTCCTAGTCTCCTATTTTATGATAGTGTTGTTTTCGATAACAGGAGCGCAATTTCTTGCGCTCCTGTTCATTAAACTACTGTCGTGCTGGCTGGCCCTGCTTATCGGCAATGCCTTGCTGTTTGCTTCTGATGCCATCGAATAGCTCGTGGAATGAGTCAGCGAACTTTTTGACCCCCTCATCCAGCAATTGTTGTGTGACCTGGTTGTAGTGAATACCCACCTTATCAAGCTCTGGGAAGATCGTCTGCGCTTCCTGGAGATTGTCTTCCATGCTCATGCGTACTTTACCGTGATCGCGGAAGTTCTCGATGGTCTCAAGAGGCATAGTATCGACCGTATTGGGGCCGATTAACTCTTCGGCATAGAGTACGTCGCGATAGGCCGGATTCTTGGTACTGGTGCTGGCCCAAAGCGGTCGCTGGACGTGTCCACCGGCCTGCTTGAGCGACTCGAAGCGTGGCGTGCTGAAGATGCGCTTAAACTCCTGATAGACGAGACGAGCATTGGCGATGGCTGCCTTGCCTTCAAAGGACTTGAGCTTCTGCTGCTCGTTGGAGTCGCTGGTAGCCTTAACCTTGTCTTCCAGCAACTTATCGACCAGCGTATCAACGCGGCTGACGAAGAAGCTGGCGACCGAGGCGATGGTGCGAATATTTTCACCGCGACCACTGCGCTCTTCCAGTCCACTCAGGTAGGCATCGGTGACGGCTCGATAGCTGTCCAGCGAGAAGATGAGGGTGACGTTGATGCTGATACCCTCGCTGATCGCCTGACGAATAGCGGGAATACCCTCTGGTGTTGCTGGAATTTTGATCATTAGATTAGGGCGCTCAACCATCTTCCAGAAGCGACGTGCCTCCGCAAGAGTGCCCTCAGTATCGTGTGCCAGATCAGGCGAGACCTCAAGGCTCACGTAGCCATCTTGCCCCTCGGTGCGATCATAAATCGGACGTAAGATGTCGGCAACGGTGCGAATGTCCTGGATGACGACGGCTTCATAAATGTCACTGATGTTCTTGCCCTGGCTAATGAGTTGTGACATCTGTTCATCATAGGCGTGCCCACTACTGATTGCCTTGCCAAAGATCGTGGGATTTGAGGTGACACCAACGATAGCATCTTCGTCTAACATACCTTGAAATTGCCCCGAGGCGAGCTGTGCCCGATCAATATTGTCGTACCAGACACTCTGACCAAGTTTGCTTAGTTCCTGCAAAGGGTTTGCCATGTTGCTCTCTCCTTTAGATAGAGACGTATATTACTGCTTACGCCATGCTACATGTACGCGGGCATAATCCATTATGCCTTCTGTCCTGTTTTTCAACTATTTCCAACTCAGTATACATATTACACGATTGAACTCACTATCTTGACACATCTTTTGGTGACTTTCCTTACTCAAGGAGGTTGATGAGCAAGGAGATGTTCCAGTATACATTATTGCAAGAGCAGACGGGCGCACCATCGTGTTGTTAGAGCGTCCAATCCAAGTATATCTATTATTGTATTTCTTACACTAACAGCTTTATTCTACCACATTGTGATGGGAATTGAAAGTGAGTACTGCTGGAGGCATGCTTCCAGCAGTACTCACTTTCAACTCCCATCACTTTTCGCTTTTCGCTGTAGCTCGTAGAGCTTGCTGATGGCTTCGATAGGCGTGAGTTCGTCGATGGCGAGTGTTTTGATCTCCTCGATCAACGGGTTGGGTTCGGACGCGAAGAGAGTCATTTGCCACGCGGCAGGCATGGTGATGTCACGCATGGCTTTGCGACGTGTTTTGGCATCGCCCTTGTGCTCCAGTTCCTCCAGGATTTCTTCCGCGCGATGAATGACGGGACGTGGAATACCAGCGAGTTGTGCCACGTGGACGCCGTAGCTTCTATCGGCACCTCCTGGCACAATTTTGCGTAAGAAGACGATGTGACCTGCCTCCTCTGTGACGGCTACGTTCAGGCAGTGGACGCGGGGGAGCATTTGTGCGACCTCGACGAGTTCGTGATAGTGCGTGGCGAAAAGAGTACGCGCTCCGCAGCGTTTGTTGTTGTGCAGATATTCGACGATGGCGCGAGCGATAGCCAGTCCATCATAGGTACTGGTGCCGCGTCCAATCTCGTCGAGAATGACGAGGCTACGCGGCGTGGCGTGATGCAGAATGTTGGCGGTTTCAACCATCTCGACCATAAAGGTGCTTTGGCCTGTTGCCAGGTCATCTTGCGCGCCGATCCGCGTGAAGATGCGATCTACTATGCCGATTGAGGCCGCTTCCGCCGGAACGTAACTGCCGATTTGCGCCATGAGGGTAATAAGGGCAACCTGGCGTAGATAGGTTGATTTCCCTGCCATGTTTGGGCCGGTGATGATGCCGATCTGTGCCTCACTATTGGAAAGGTGAGTGTCGTTCGGAATAAAGGGGATGTCTGATTGTGCCTGCTCGACGACGGGGTGACGACCCGCGACAATATGAATGGTGTCGCCATCGTTAAGTTGAGGACGACAATAGTTGTTGCGGGCGGCGACCTCCGCCATGCTTAGATAGACATCAATCTCTGCAAGAGCATGGGCTGTATCGAGAATGCGTTCGGATTCATGAATGGCAATGTCGGCACGAAGCTGGACAAAGAACTCGTTCTCCATCTTGTTGATACGGTCCTGGGCATTCAGAATGAGCGTCTCATGCTCTTTTAAGTCAGAGGTGATGTAGCGTTCGCAGTTGGAGAGGGTCTGCCGCCTCAGATAGTCTTGAGGGACGCGGTTTAAGTTGGAGCTAGAGACCTCGATAAAGTAGCCTGTTGCCTTATTGTAGCCAACTTTCAGGTTGTTGATACCTGTACGCTTGCGTTCGCGCTGCTCCATTTCGGCGACCCACTTGCGTCCGTTTTGTGACGCGTGACGAATCTGGTCAAGTTCTGAACTGAAGCCAGTGCGAATGATACCCCCGTCTGAGAAGCTGATGGGCGGTTCCTCGACGATGGCTCGCTCTATGAGGGTGATGATATCCTCGTTGTCAGAGAGTCGCTGCATGAGGCGTTCAAGTGATGGCGTGTTAGAACTGTCTGAGAGACAGGCGCGTATCTCGGAGGCCGCGCGTAACCCATTGGCGAGGGCGATGAGGTCGCGTGGTGTTGCGATGCGCTGACGCACTCGGTTGATGAGCCGTTCAACGTCACCGGCCTTTTTGAGAGCTTCCGCGAGGCGTGCCTGCAAAAGCGTGTCGTTGAGCAGTTCGTTGATGGTCTCCTGGCGTTGCTCAAGCATAGCTATGTCGAGGAGCGGCTGACCAATCCAACGACGCATGAGCCGACCGCCCATTGGGCTACGCGTTCGGTCGAGTACCCATAGGAGAGAGCCTTTGACGGAGCCGCTGCGCCCACTCTCGAAGAGTTCGAGGTTGCGGCGTGTATATGGGTCGAGGGTCATAAAACCGTGAGTGGAGTAGGTTTCCAGCGCCGTGAGTTGTTGTAACAGGCCCTTTTGCGTCTCCTGCACATAGGCAAGTATGGCACCGGCAGCGCGAACGGCGAGTGGTAGATGGGCGCATCCAAAGCTCTCCAGTGAGGCAATATCGAACTGGGTCAGTAGGCGGTGGCGTGCATCATCCTCCGAGAAATAACGTGAGTCATAGGGAGTAACATGTCCAGCGAGACCCGCGAGTAGTTTGGTAAGCGGGGCGATATCGTCGTCCTCGTCCTCGTCGATTTCAGGTATCTCCGCATTGGCATTGCCATTGCTGCCGAGCTTTGTTACTTGTTTCTCGCTCATCACAGATGCGAGCCAGCGGCGTTTACGACTTCCCTGACGACTATAATGAGCCTCTATGATGACCTCGGCTGGCGCGACGCGTGCGATTTCTTGCTGAATGGCAAGCTCAGGTTCAGGTGTGCTAAATTGGGTGACAGCAAACTCGCCCGTGGTGATATCGATATAGGCGACGCCGACAGCATCACGTCCGACGACGACACTGGCGAGAAAGTTGTTACGCTTGGCGGCTAGCATCGTGGGATCGATAACGGTGCCAGGCGTGACGACACGAATTACGGCGCGGTCAACCAGTCCTTTTGAGAGGGCTGGATCGCTCATCTGCTCGCATACAGCGACGCGATATCCCTTGCTCACAAGACGTGCGATATAGCCATCGGCGGCATGATGTGGGATGCCCGCCATTGGTGATTTTTCGCCACGCCCAAAGTCACGGCGTGTCAGCGCGATCTCTAGTTCGCGGGCAACGATCTCGGCATCTTCGTCGAACATCTCATAGAAGTCGCCCATGCGAAAGAAGAGGATTGCGTCAGGGTTTTGCTGCTTGATCTGCAAATATTGGCTGCGTACTGGGCTATGAACAGGATTTGCTTTTGCGTAGTCTTCGAATAACACCTTGAACCTCCATTGAGCTAGGACCAGTATAAGCCTATTCTCAGGCTACGTCAATTTGTCGGATATGTTAATGTACAGGCGAAAAGGAGACCCACTGCGGATAGGGGACGGCGACCCACAAGGGGTCGGGCTACTGTATATACTTCAGATAGCTGACGCGTATCACAAGTAATTGTAATAGCTCATCTAAGGAGGAAAATACATGTTTTATTTTATACTTATATTGTTTACGTTGGTGGGTAGTGCACTCGTGATAATCACCGTCGAAAATCTGTCAACGTTGGTACAACTTACTATCTTTACATGGCAAGCGCCAAGTCTGCCAATAGGGTTGTTGATTCTGCTTGCGTTCATCCTGGGGGCGCTGCTGCTTTATGTTGTGTCGGCCCTCTCCGCGCTGCGGGACCGGGGGGAGAAGAGGATGCTCCGCAGGCGAATAACTGAGCTTGAGCAGCAAGTAGCATCGGTGAGGCCGATGAATGCCTCTTCAATTTCTGCGCAGCCAACGGCTCCGATTGTGCCGATGCCTGGAACGCCTACTCCTCCACAAAGTTAAACTTCTGCGTTTACTGCGTTTGCCATGCCTTCGCCAGGATGCGTGACACCAGCCCGCTTCCTGGCGATTTTCGTTTTTTTGTAGTGTGTGACGTGGCCGAGGAGGTGGAAGTAGCAATTGGGTCTACTGCCGCAGTGAGTAGTTCTTCTTGCGCTGCGATTGATGCGTCGGCTATGGTTTGCAACTCATTTGCGTTTGTTACTGGTGTACCTGGCTCATTCGCACTAGTTTCTATTGAGGTTGAATAGCTAAGAATTGATGGAATCTCTACCTCTGATTGGTTTTTTCGCGTGTATCCTATTGTTGGAAGCCTTGTGGTCTCATCTTCGCTCATGAGTTTTTGGAGGAGCAGTATTTCTGTGTTTTCATCAGGGGGTTCTTCCTGGGAACGAACTGTTTGCTCTTGTGATGGTGATGTGTTAGCTCCATTCATAGAGTCGATCCAGTCGTAGGCCCCCTCTAATGCATGTCGGCACCACTCGGTGTAATTGTCATGAATAATGTCCAGGCGTTCACAATGTTCGAGCAGTTGTAGAGTATGGTCGAGCCAGGTATCGCCGTGCTCTAGCATAGCATCGAGCAAATCAACGTCATCGACACCATAAGATTGAAGTCGTGTCAGGGTTGCCAGGGCGATAGGAGATGGTTGTATAAGTTGCATAAGCACAGCGTTATCTGTAATTTGCTTTTCCAGCATCTCGATTTGTGACTGCCGCAATACTACTTGCTGCTGGCGTTGCCATTGCTGATAGCCCTGGTAAAATTGCTCGACTTGTTGTGGATCGAGCTGTGAGAAGAAGGCATTGACCTGCTCCGAAGTATCGTCTTGAACTGTGTGTGCGGTGTTTGAATTGTCTATGTTATTCATTGTGTTTTGTCCTCTTGCTGCTTACCTCTTGGTCGCGCAGCCTGGTCGGAGGGAATGGGTCGCACAGGAGGTGGATGTCCTGATTGTTCTGATTGTCGGCCCCACCGTTCCAGCCAGCGTTGTACGAGGCGATTGGTGCGAATACTTTGTTGATCGAGAGGGCCGCCCTGTGTGGCGGAGATGGCTGCCTTATGTAGCCACCAGGGGAGGGTGAGCTGTGGATCGGTCTGTGAGTGCGCGTTGAAGAGTGCCGCCATGTCCTCCGGTAAAAGATTCATGTCTGCATGAGGAATAGGAGGCAGTGGAGCATAAGCATTTGTTACGGGCATAGGTGGGACAGATGATTGCGCAATTTGCGCGTCAAGCGGGTCAAGATCAGGCAGTCTACTGCGGTCAAATAATGCTTGCGGAATGATTTCTGGTTGCACAGATGCATGCCCGTTTTCGGAATTGGTCTCCTGCGGGGGTAATGGAAGATCAGCGGGAGGTACTGCTGCATAAAGAATTAGCGCTTGAATGATGGCATTACCAGTATTGAGCAGAGGAGTCTCTGAGAGATTTATCTGCTCTTGAAGTCGCTTTACTTCTTGAGTGAGTAGCTCCTGCTGTGCGCGTAGTTGCTGGTCAACCTCGCGGTAGTGTAACCATTGTCGATATTGGCCCATGACCCTTCCTGCTTCTCGCTACGAACATAATTATACTGTTTGAGCAGTATAGCATGTGTTCCAATAAGAGACAAGTTTCTGAGAGTTTTCAGGATGTGCCATCGCGTTCCACTGCTGTATTGTAGGAGATACGCAAGAGCATGCCGACGATGATATAGTTGGCGAGAATGGAGCTTCCTCCATAACTTAGGAAAGGCAAGGGAATACCTGTCAGGGGCAGAAATTTCATGTTGCCTGCGATAATGATGAATGTCTGAATCGCAAAAACCGAGGTGAGACCTGCCGCTAGAAGCTGATTGAAGGTATCGGTCGCCTGAACCGCGATACGAAAGCCCCTGTATATTATTAACAGGTAAATGGCAATAATAGCGAAGAGTCCCGCTAGCCCTAATTCCTCGCCAAGTGCTGTAAAGATCATATCGGATTGAACGACTGGTACAAAAAATTTCCCTGCTGGATGCCCAAGTCCAAGACCCGAGCCGAGAATGCCGCCGCTGGAAAGCGCGATCAATCCTTGCACGATCTGGAAGGCACCACCAGGTGCATCATAGATTTTCTGACTTGCATCGTTCCAATTCACCACATTGACGCCAAGGACAGCGAAGCGGGCACGAACGTAGCTGAACAGACTGTAGCCAATGAAACCAAGGACGACAAAGATCAAGAGACTTGTCACCACATACGACATTTTCCCGCTGCCAAGATAGAGCATGGCGAGGAAGAGTCCGTAGATCAGCAGGGCAAGTCCTAGCTCACGGACGAAAAGGAAGAGCAAAAGCGCAATTCCTAACATAAGAACCAGTGGCCCGAGTTGACGAAGTGGTGGCAGACGGAATGGTCCGAACTTCAGACTTCCTTCAGCGAGAATATCGCGGTTCTCGCTTAAATAGGCGGCGAAGAAGATGACGATACAAATCTTCAAGAGTTCGGATGGCTGAAGACCAAATGCTCCGATTTTCAACTGGTCATGACCAGGACTGTCAAGGTTGCGTAGTCCGACACGGAGCGTGTTGGCGATGGTCAAGCCGACGAGGACGATGCCAAAGAATGCGGCGGTATATTTGTAGCGTGCAAGCCAGTTCATATTGCGCAATGCAAAAAGAGTGCTGAGGCAGATGATAATGCCTAGAAGGACCCATACGAGCTGTTTCGATCCTTCCGCTGGATCAGGGGGATTCAAGTCGGGTCCAAGCCGTGTTGCCATAAGGACGCCAATGCCGCTGAGTAGACCGACGAGAGGGAGCAGCATCTGATCCGCTTTGCGAAAGAAAATGCTCATGATGACATTGGCGAGCAGTAAAGCAGCGATGAGACCAAGCGCGGGAATGAGCCCTTGCACGGTTGGTAGATTTCTTGTGCTGAGCGATGAAGTCTGGTCCACATTGGCAAGGAGTAACTGTGACATTTCCAGGAGCAGGATCAGAAAGGGGACGATAAGCAATCCCAATTCTGTCCAACGATACTGGCGGAACATGCCAGGAGATCGACTTGCTGCCATCTATAAAAACCTCCAAGGGAAAATCCAGTAGGGAGGAGACCCACAAGAGGTCTGTCTACTGGGTGAGTTTGAATTGAATGTAACCGACGCGCACGATATCACCAAGTTTGGCGGCAAGAGCGTTGTAGGCGGGCTGGTTATTAACGAAGGTGCCGTTCACGCTTCCCGCGTCCTGTACAAACCACTGCCCATTGCGGTACCAGAGGCGCGTGTGCTCAGACGAGATGAAGCTATCGGGTATCTGTATAGTATTGGTCGGGCCACGTCCAATGCTTGTTTGCGGCTCCAGATCGAAGTGTGTTCCTGGCATAATGTTGCTGGGGCCACTATCAACGACGACAAGATGCCCAAGTACTGGGGCTACCTTTGCATTCGCACCGGCGCTAACCGCCGATGTTTTGCGCAGGTCACGCGTAATGGCGATGACCACTTGCATAAGAAAGAGGTAGAGCAGAACAATTAATAAAAGGCGCAATATAAGTAAAAAAGAATCTAATGGCATAGGGCGAAAATCTCACCTTCGCTCGAAGTAGAAATCATAACTGCCAATGATGAAACGATCACCATTGCGTAGTACGTGATGGCGCATACTCGGTATATTGTTGATAGTGATACCATTGGTGCTACCGAGATCAAAGATGGCGAATTGTCCGTCTGATTGATACTTAATTTGGGCATGATAGCGAGAAACGCGTTTATCTTCAACGATAATATCATTGCTGAGCTGACGCCCAATATTGACAACAGGTTTTTCTATACGGTAGAATTGTTGCCCGGCCTGGGGTAAGCGGATAACAAGTTGAGCATAGGGCATGGGTGGTGCCGCTGGCATAGGTTGTGGCATCGAGGGCATGTTCGGATTGCTCACTGAAGCTGGATAGGACAGCACACCCGGCTGGTTTGGCGCTGAATTGCCATCTAGTATTCCTGGTAGTTGTTGCCCAGGAGGTAGTTGTGCGCGTATCTGTGCCAGTTGCTCGGCGCTGAGTGCCTGTGTTGCCATTACACCGTCACCATCACCGTGTTGACGATCCGCCAACTCTGTTTCGATGCGAACGATGCCAGGGCGAAGCGAACTATCGGCATGAAGCCGTAGAACAGGGACGGTCCTAAGTGTGTAGTGACGTTGGCGGGCAAAATCGACAAGATGGTTCTGCCAGTCACGAATGAGCATATTCTGGCTCGGCGACATCTGCTGATGATCTTTGATACTCAGGTAGATGTCGTAGATGTTGGGAGCCAGCCGTCTTCCTTCGCCCTGTAAGAGCGAGTTGTTTTCCAAGGCCCGTTCCAGCTTGCGGGCTATCTCTACCGGTTCTAGCCGAGAAGGAAAGAGCCACGCAAACGGACCTTCAACCATGCGCTGCATCAATGATTCAAATCTCGTAAGTGGGTTCTGGCGAGCTTTCAAAGTGCTCACCCTCCTAGTTTTGTAGCCTCTGACGTGCCTGCTGTACGTCGGAGGATATTTGTGCTTTTAACTCATCAATACCTGAGAAGCGTTGTTCACTTCGCAGACGTGCTATGAATTCCACCGTAAGGTGCTTCTCATAGAGATTCAGCGTGACATCGAGCAGATGTACTTCTATTATACGTTCTGTTCCGTTAAACGTTGGACGCACGCCAATATTGGCTACACCATTATAAACGGTAGCACTCGCAGTCGGGTCACTGACGGCATGATCTGCTTCATCTCGAACGCGAACGCGCAGCGCGTAGACGCCATTCGCAGGCAGGAGCCTATGCGGTTCGGGGAGTAGATTCGCGGTTGGAAAACCAAGTTGTCTTCCACGCTCATCCCCGTGTCTGACGATGCCGCTCATTATTACTGGATGACCCAATAACTCGTTTGCCTCTTCAACTTGCCCTTCGCTGATTAACGCGCGGATGCGTGTGCTGCTGATGCGCACCTGAGAAGCCACTTCCAAAGGGATAGGTCGAACCAGAATATCATGCTCTCGACCGTACCCTTCCAGAAATGGAACATTCCCTGTGCGTTTGTAGCCCAGGCTAAAATCGGCTCCTACTACGAGACCTTTGATAGTAAGACGCGAACGTAAGCTGTTCATAAAATCGGTTGCACTCATAGCGGCGACGCTGGGCGTGAAGTGAATAACGATGCTTTCGTTTATCTGCCCATACTTTTTTGCCAGCGTTAGCTTTTCCTCTGTTGTCGTCAGGTAGCGCACGTCTATATCTGGTCGCACCACTATAAGAGTATGCGGCTCGAACGTGACCAGCACAGGTATACAATTGAGCTTTTGTGCCGCTGCACGTAGTTCGTGCATCAAGTATTGGTGCCCTCTATGGATACCATCGAAATTGCCAATAGTGATAGCGATAGGTTGGTTTTGCTTCTCGGATGCCAGGGTTGTTGTATATTCCATTGTTTACGTGGGGCCCGTTCCGGTTCCCCTTCCTTACAGTTCTTCGGCAATATCTTACCACAGGTCGATTATGCTAGCAATAATGGGCAGAGAGCAAGACCCACAAGGGGTCTCTCTACTGGAATACTTTTTTGTGGAGAGCAAGACCCACAAGGGGTCTCTCTACTGGAATACCTTTTTGGGTTGCCACATCTGATGCTCCGCATCCCATGCCGCGATAGCGAGAAAACGTCCTTGTGTGTCATAGACGCGGGCAAGTGCTGTATGCGATTGTTCGTCATGGCGAAACGCATTGCCGTGTAGGACACGTTCGACGGTCGCCGCGTCGAGATGGAGCGCAGGATATTGTTGTAGGACAGTGTCGGCGGGTGAGACGAGATGTTCAAGCGTACCCTGTTCGATGGCCTCTGCAATTCGCTCCAACGTGACGCTTTCGGAGAGCACAAACGGGCCACTACGGGTACGGATGAGTGCAGAGAGGTGCGCTCCGTAACCGAGGCGTTCGCCGAGGTCGTAGGCGAGGGAACGGATGTATGTACCTTTGCTGCATTGGACAGTGAGCGTGAGACGCGGGGGCTGCCAGTCGAGTATCTGTAGCTGGTAGAGTTCGATGGGGCGTGCTTCCAGCGTGATCTCTTCACCCGAACGCATTCGTTTGTAGGCGGGCTGCCCCTGCAGCTTGATGGCTGAGTAGCGCGGCGGCAACTGCATTTGTGGGCCGAGAAATTGTGGCAGGATCGCCTCGATCTCTGTAAGAGTGAGGTTGGATACATCGGCTGTACGGACGATACTTCCCTCGGCATCGTAGGTATCGGTAACGATGCCAAAGAGAATCTCTGCTTGATAGGCTTTGCCGCTCTCGCTGAGATATTCGGCGACACGCGTACCCTGCCCGACGCAGATAGGAAGCACTCCACTAGCGGCGGGATCAAGCGTACCAGCGTGACCAACCCGCTTCTGTTTGAGCAGTTTGCGTATTTTCGCCACGACATCATGCGAGGTCATCCCTATGGCCTTATTAATGTTGAGAATGCCATCCATATCAAAACCGTCCGTAATCACAAGGTCTACACCCTCGTTCGGGAAGCATCCCACGTTGGTTCTGTGGTGACAAAGGTGTAATGAATGAGACCCCTACGGATTATCCCTTCATTTCGCGTTTGAGTTCCTCAACGACCATTGACCTTGCCTCCGCGAGAGGCTTGTAAATGGTTGCGCCAGCGGCGCGCGCATGTCCACCCCCCCCAAAGCGCAGACATATGGCTGCGGCGTTGTAGGGTTCGGCACAACGCAGACTGAGACGGGTTATGCCCGGTTCGCCGTAGCTTTTGAAGAAGGCTGCTATCTGGACACCCTCGATGTCGCGTAGGTAGCCGGAGAAATTATCGTCCATCTCGGCGGTGGCTTCGGCTGCTGAGAGTGTCTCATCAGTGGCATAAGACCAGACGAGGCGTCCGTTACACGTTGTCTGAATGTTGGCGACGACGGCTGCCTGGAAGCGCACGTATGCCAGTGATTTCGAGCGGTAGATAGGCCCGACGATGGTCTCGGCTACGGCACCGGCTCGTAGAAGTACTGCGCCCACTTCCATTGTACGCGGTGTGGTGCTGGTAAATTGAAAGGACGAGGTGTCGGTGATCAATCCTGTAAGCAGGCATTGCGCAGCGTCTTTCGTAAGCGGTAGGTGTGCTTGCTGTTGAAAGAGGACTAGAAGTTCTGTGGTCGATGCCGCTATCGGATCGATGATGTTGACGCATCCACAGCCCTGGCTGCTGACGTGATGGTCGATGTTCAGGATTGTGGCAGAGTCGAGAAAGGCGCGATGCCGTTCATAGAGAGTTCCATAGCGGGATAACTCGCCTGCGTCCAGGGCAATCACAAGATCAAATTGCTCTTTGCCCTCTTCACCGAGGCTTTGCTGCAGGTTCTCTATTCCTGGCAGAAAGGTGAAGGATTTTGGAGCCGGGTCGGCACATGCGGGTACACACGTCTTTCCTATCTGCTCCAGAATATGGGCGAAGCCGAGGATAGAGCCAAGGCAGTCACCATCGGGATGCTCGTGCGCGAGGAGTGCGATGCGCTGTGCGGGCTCTATCAAGGCCATCGCCTGCCGCACAAGCAAGGGATCAATTTGTTGTTCAAGTGATGTGGAACTGTTGCTTGTTGTTATGTTCATTCGTTTTCGGTCGTCTCTTCCTCAATGTTTGCCGCTGCCGTCCTGCTGCGTTCCTCGTCTTCTTCGGAAACCTGTTTAATGAGTGCGAGAACGCGAGCACCTTCTTCTATCGAGGTGTCGAGCTTGAAGACGATCTCTGGCATATAACGGAGCGTGAGACGGCTCGCGAGTTCGTGACGCAGAAAGCCTGCTGCGTTGCTCAGGCCCTTCATCGTTCCCTTGTGCTCCTCGGGACTACCCATAACGCTCACAAAAACCTTCGCGTGGCGCAGGTCGTTACTGACCTCGACACGGGTGATGCTGGCGAAACCTACACGCGGGTCTTTGACGCGTGTGCGCATCAGGTCGCTAAGCTCTGCCGCGATGAGTTCGCCCAGCTTCTCTTGTCTATGTGGATTTGCCATCTATCGCTCCCTTCGGAACAACATACCCATCGAAAAGCCTCGTAAGGGCATTCCGATGGGTATGATTACTTCTATTCTACGCACCTGGACTCACGCGCTCTTGTGAGAAGGCTTCGATGATGTCGCCTTCCTCAAAAGCGGTGAAGTCATCAAGAATGATACCGCACTCGTAGCCACTGGCAACCTCACGTACATCGTCCTTACCGCGACGGATGGACTCGATCTTGCCTTCATAAACCTTTTCGTCCTTACGCTGAACACGAGCTTGTGAGGAACGTGTGATTCTTCCACTAGTGACGCGACAACCAGCAATGACAATGTTCTTGCCTGCTTTGAATATCTGAACCACTTCAGCGTGACCTTCAATCACCTCTCGGTAGGTTGGTTCCAGCATACCTGTGAGGGCATTCTGGATATCGTCGATCAGCTTGTAGATGACATTGTAGTAGCGAATATCGACGCCCTCTTTTTGCGCCTGGCGCTGTGCCGCACCGTCTGACTTGACGTTGAAGCCTATAACGACAGCACCGGAAGCCGCTGCAAGGTGAACATCGGTCTCGTTGATGTTGCCGATGCCCTCATGGATAAGGCGAACTTTGATGTTCTCCTCGCTAACCTTACTCAAGGCATTCTTGAGAGCCTCGGCTGAACCTTGAACATCGCATTTGAGCACGATATCCAACTCTTTAACCTTGCCCTCTTGCATTTGGGTGTAGAGACTATCCAGGCTGACCTGACCAAGGGGTGTGCTCTCACTCTTGCGCTTCAGCGCCTCTTGTTCTGCACGCTGCCTGGCTGTACGCTCGTCGGCTACTGCCTCAAGACGGTCGCCCGCCTGCGGCACTTCGGGGAGGCCAATGATGCTGACAGGAGTGCTGGGCGTTGCCTTCTGAATGCGCTTGCCCCGGTCGTTGAACATGGCTCGTACCTTGCCAGCCACAGCGCCGACGAGGATATTATCGCCCATTTTGAGCGTTCCTTGCTGTACAAGGACGGTCGCGGTCGGGCCCGAGTTCTTTTCGAGTCGTGCCTCGACAATAACACCAGTTGCAAGACGGTTGGGATTTGCCCTGATATCCTGTACCTCGGCTACCAGCAGGATGTATTCTAGCAACTCGTCGATGCCTGTTCCCCTGCGTGCAGAGACTGGAACACAGACGATATCGCCACCGTACTCTTCGATGATAATTCCCATCTCGGCGAGCTGTTGCTTCACGTGATCCGGGTTGGCGTTGGCCTTATCAATCTTGTTGAGCGCGATGATGATCGGCACCTTGGCAGCCTGGGCATGCGAGATAGCCTCACGTGTCTGAGGCATTACGCCGTCATCAGCCGCTACCACAATAATGGCGATGTGCGTGACCTGAGCACCACGAGCACGCATGGCTGTGAACGCTTCGTGACCAGGAGTATCCAGGAAGGTGATCTTCTTACCGTTGATCTCGACCTGGTAAGCTCCGATATGTTGAGTGATGCCTCCAGCTTCACCTGCTGCTACCTTCGTTTTACGGATGGTGTCGAGCAGTGACGTTTTACCGTGGTCAACGTGACCCATAATCGTCACGACTGGCGGAATCACAATCGTGCCATCGTCGTTACGTGAGGCTATCATCTCTTCGTTTGCCGACAATGTACGCTCGCCTTGGACGGCTGTCGCTGCTGTGGTCTCGCTCGGGCTTGGCTCAAAACCAAGCTCCTTTGCCACCTTCGCGGCCTTCTCGTACTCGATGACCTGATTGATATTGGCAAAGATGCGATTGCCAATGAGGACTTTGATGACCTCGTTTGGTGTCGCCCTGAGCATCTCCGCGAGGTCCTTCACCATGATCTGTGCTGGAATGGTGATCGGGCCTGTCGGCTTCTCCTTGACAGCAGGTGTGCGTCTCTCCTGTGGTCGCTGTGCATGTGTTCCAGGACGCGAGCCGGGACGTCCATTCTGATTGCCTCCGGGTCGTGCTCCATTAGAGCCTGTACCCCCTGGTCGGAAGCCAGGTCTTTGGGTTGAGGGAGCATATGGTGCGTTACCAGAAGTAGTGGGACGCTGTGGTGCGCTCCCTGACCTGTAAGCAGGAGCATTAGGGCCGCCTGGGCGCTGAGTTGTTGTACCACTGAAGCGCTGCTGTGTAGGCGCGCCCCCTTGTCGTCGTGCAGGTGCATTAGGATTAGGACGCTGCTGTGTAGGCGCGCCTCCTTGTCGTTGTGCAGACGCATTGGGACGCTGTGCTGAATTGCCGTCTGTACGTGGTGCTGTACGTGCTGGAGCCGCAGGTCTGGGACTACTTTCTACCCCATTTTGAGAGCTAGTGGCTCTATTGGCAGGGGCAGGTGCTGTTGTTGATGGAGTACGACGCCGAACTGGTCGCTCATTCTGGTCCTGATTGGCAGGTGTGGCACTTTCTGTTTTAGGACGGGCAGGAGTTCGTGTTCTTGTTGGTTTTGCCTGCTCGTTCCCCTCTGGGAATTCGGTTGTGTCTTTCATGAAGAAGACCCCCTTCTATCGAATGATGCGCCACGAATGGCGATGGGAATGGAAATCTCTTCACAGCCACAAAGAAGGTCTGTCGCCTACTCCATGTGTAGAAGGAATAGGGGACAGACCCTCGCTAGTGCAGTACTAGGTATGTTTTGTCTGCGCTCTCCGGCGTAGTGGCTATGGTTTACATAATCATAGCTGTTGCTCCGCAATCAATCGCTCGCCAAACCTGTCCTGTAGACGAGGGGCTGTGTTCTCTCTCAAGAGTAGAGATAAAATGACGTATAAACATCTGTATGAATGCTTTCCTACCTATGAGGGCAGAAAATTGTTAACAATGATATTGCTTAGTATAGTATAGTCTTGATGTACTTGCAACACTATTCAATCTTTGGGTAGAGTTGCGATGTAGGCATCAAGGGCAACTCGATCTTCGTCCGCTATTGCGATCTCAAATTCTTGTTCAAGGCGTTTCTTTTTGATAGCGGTCTGCCAACAGGAGAGTCGGGCGCACAAGTAGGCACCACGTCCAGACTTTTTGCCTGTTGCGTCGATGACAACGTGATTATCTGGTGTCCTTACTATTCTTAACAATTCTCGCTTCGATTTTGTTTCCCGACAAGCAATACAGGTACGTAATGGAACGTGCTTTGGTCGCCTGGGCTGCTGTTTGCTGGCTGTCTTGACCATGCTTTCTTCCTCCCTCCCTGTCTACTCTCTATCGTAGCCGTAGTTTTGTCGTCCACCGCGTGAGCGTCGTCCTTCGCCTCTCTCTCCGCGTTCAGCGCGATCATGACGGCTCCGCTCTCCACGTTCGCGTCGAGGGTACGATGCGACGGGTTCCTGCGCTGCGTCGGGTCGCTGCTCCTCGTATACCTCGCCCTCGGCTGGTTTGGTGACATCAACGCGCCAGCCTGTGAGTTTTGCCGCGAGGCGGGCGTTCTGTCCATCTTTGCCAATGGCAAGGGATAGCTGGCGTTCTGGAACAGTTACTATGGCTGTATGGTCGGACTCGCGCAACTCTACCTTGAGAGGCTTAACGGGACTAAGCGAGTAGCTTACGAAGTCGGCTGGTTCGGGACTCCACTGAATGATATCTATTTTCTCATCGTTCAATTCGTGGACGATGTTATTAATGCGTGACCCTCGGACACCAACACACGATCCGATGGGGTCCAAGCCCTCTTGGCGAGCAACAACGGCAACTTTCGAGCGGCTTCCTGGCTCGCGCGCGATGCCTTTGATCTCAACGGTTCCCTCATAGATTTCGGGAACCTCTGATTCGAATAAACGGCGCACGAGGTCGCGATGAGTGCGCGAAACTAGAATTTGCAGTGTTCTCCCCTGAACGCGCCGCACGTCATAGACGAAGACACGAATACGCTGTCCCACACGATAGCGTTCCGTTGGAACCTCTTCGCTAATAGGCATCATGCCCTCTACTTTATCTGCTTTATCGAGGTCGAAGTCTAGAAGCCAACCGCGTACGGGGTCTTTGCGGGTGAGGGTCCCGAGACGAATCTCGCCGATCCAGTTTTTGATTTGATCGTAAAGATGCTCATGCTCCGCTTCGCGGATGCGTTGTAGGATGACCTGTTTCGCTGTCTGCGTCGGAATGCGATTGAAGATGGACGATGAGTCCACATCTATAAACTGTCCCAATGCTGCGTTTGGAATGATACGCTGCGCCTCCGCTAGAGATACCTCCTCGTTCGGATTGTTGACCTGTGTGACGACACGTTTTGATGCCCAGACATGGACCTCGCCGTTCTTGTCAACCTCGATACGGATGTTCTCTCCCCCACTGAAACTCTTGCGGTATGCTGCTAGCAGGGCAGTGGCAACAGTCTCCATCACCACTTCGCGGGGCAATCCCTTTTCGGCAATTAATTGTGCGATAGCCGCTTGAAATTCACTTCTCATAGACCTGATCCTCCCGCTGCGCCCGGTTAAACACTATCATTTTTTCTAGTGCGACGAAAAAAGTCCCTGGCATGCAGAAAAGTGGGAGAATCCCCACTTTTCTTAAAAGGTTTCCTTAATTCTATATGTATTATAGCACGCACATCGCCTTTTGGCTAGGGGGACGGAGCGCGTGAGGTTCACCTTGTGGACATAACAAGAACGAAGGTTTTCTACTTCTCGTTCATTCTATACTAAAAAATCCCTCAACATCCTTGATACTTGCTGTTCTACGGGCTGGTGGCAGTGCGTTCAACACCATCTTGCCATAGCCTTTTGTATATAGCCTGGTATCAAGAATAGCCATTACGCCGCGATCTTCGCGTGTACGTAGGAGACGCCCAAGACCTTGCTTGAGACGCAGCACAGCTTGTGGCAATACGTAGGTCCCGAACCAGTTTTCACCAGCCGCCTTCATCTGCGCTACGCGTGCCTCGTGTACCGGGTCGTCGGGCGGATCGAAGGGCAACTTGTCGATGACGACGAGCGAGAGGGCATTCCCCGCGATATCGACCCCCTCCCAGAAGCTCTTGAGGCCGAAGAGTACCGCGCCTTCTTCCTCGCGGAAGCGCCGCGTCAGTTCGAGACGTGTCATATTTCCCTGTTTCAGAAGCGGATATGGCAGATGTGGCGACATCAGTTCATACGCTCTATCGAGCATGCGCTTGCTGGAGAAGAGCAGGAAGGCGCGCCCACGCGACGCCTTCACTAGCTTGTACATCTCGCGCGCAATGGACTTCATATAGTCGTCAGAACCTGCTCCATAAACTGGCTCTGGTAGGTCGCGTGGCATGTAGAGCAGTGCATTGCTCCCGTAGTCGAAGGTCAGCGGGAGAATGCGCTCTAATACGTCTGGACGCTCGGCGGGGTCAAGTCCAATGCGGCGACGGAAATAGGAGAAGTTGGGTCCTTTCTCCTCTGGATGCGCTGGATTAGGACCGATGGTCGCCAGGGTTGCCGAGGTGCAGAGCACGTTGCATTTGTCGAAGAGTCTCTCTTTGAGCCATGTCGTCACGTCGAGTGGGGCGGCCGATGCCTGTAGTTGAATGCTGCCGCGTTGTCCTGACTGCACGCGTTCGACATAGTAGACAAACTTTGTGGGCTGTGCCACTGAGAAAACGGTGCGAATATTCTCCGCGAGGTTTTGCGTACGCTTGAGCAACTTGTCGTATAGTTGGCCCTCTTTTTCCGGCAGGTCTTTCGGGCGCTGTTTACGCAGCGAATCTGCCAGGTCTGAGATAACTGTTGCTAGCTTGAGTCCCTCTTCTAAAGGAGCCTCAAGGTTGATGCGTCCCTTGAAGCCAGGGTCCGCGACCTGTGCAAGACGCGTCCAGGCTGTAGTCGATACACGCATGGCATCATCCTGCAAGCTGAGTTGGCTATGATTGCGTAACAGACGTTGTGCTAGCAGTATTTGAATTTGAGTTGGGCTGATGGTGATGGTAAACGAGCGTGTCGCCTCTTCCTCTAAATGGTGCGCTTCGTCGAGAATAATTACATCGCGCTCAGGCAACAGGAAGCCGCCGATAGCAGCGTCCAGCAACAAGAGCGTGTGATTGACGACAATGATTTGCGCCCGTTGCGCCCGTTCGCGCATCTGCCGGACATAACAGTCAGAAAAGAAGTTGCACTTGCTCCATGCACACTGATCGCTATCCGTGGCAACCTTGCTGCGGATATCATTGGGAAGCTGGAAGCCGAGCGTCTCGAAATCGCCAAGAAAGTCCGAGTCGGGATCGCTGGTGATGTCAACCAACCGCTTGAATTCCGCGTTTTTGGCGTAGAACTGCATTCCCGTACGCTCGCTCTCTAAGCGGTCGAGGCAGACATAGTTGTTGACGCCCTTTACCAACGCGGCCTCAAAGGGCTTGATATGCTGCTGCACAAATGGAATATCTTTGTAAAAAAGCTGCTCTTGCAGCGCCTTGTTCGCTGTGCTGACAATAGCGACTTTGCCGGAGCGCACGATAGGAACAAGATAGGCCAGCGATTTTCCTGTTCCGGTACCTGCCTCCACGATTGCTGGAACATTTTGTGTCAGAGCACGTGCGGTTAATGTTGCCATCTCGACCTGCGCTGGTCGCTCCTCATAGCCGGGCAGACGCTGCGAAAGAATGCCTCCCTGACAGAGGTCGGATGTGACGATGGATTGGAGACGAGAGTCCCCTGGTTGGGTGCCAGACTTGGGGAGTAGTGGTTGACTTCCATTCTCCTGTGTAGACGGTGGCGCGGCGGCTGGAACGGGTGCGGATCGTGCCCCTAGGGATATTTCGTCGTGCTGTACTGTAGATGAAGGGGGTGTGGATGCGATAGATTGTGCCCCTAGAGATGCTGCGTCTACGGGCGTTGTAGGAGGCGTGGGCGCGATAAATCGCGCCCCTACTGTTGACATTGCAGAGGTGGACATGGGCGGCGACGAGGGTGGGGTAAGGCGGATGCCTGCATTTGTCTTGACTGGGAAGCCCATGAGGGCACTCAGGTAGTTGTCGGCGAATGCCTGCACGTTGGGGAAGCGTTCTCCTGGGTCACGTGCGAGAGCCTGAATGATGACGCGCTCAACGGCTGGTGATACCGCGTTGTTGATACTGCCTGGCGTTGAAAATGATGTTTGTTCTTGTTGCTGCAGGAGCATGTCTCGCTCAGTCGCTTCATAGGGGCGGCGTCCGCAGAGCCACTCGTAGACCATGACAGCCAGGGAGTACTGGTCACTGGCGGCTGTGGGGCGACCTTGCAGGTGTTCGGGAGCCATGTAGGGTATGGCAAACGCGTCGTCATCGAGTGATGGTGCGATTTCAGGAGTGCTAAGCGAAAACTCGGTGAGTAGAGTATCGTTGTGAGTTCCAACGAGCAGATTGCCAGGGTGAAGATTACCGTGCAGGATATTGTTGATGTGAGCATAGTTCAAGGCTTCTGCTAGAGGTGAAAGTATGCGCTTCACCTCGTCGGGCGCAAGCTGCTTTTCTGGGTCTATATGCTGACGAAGTGTCTCACCAGACACATATTCCATCACGAGATAGCCGTAGTCGCTATCAAAACCTGCATCCATTACATTGACGATGTTGCGATGCTTGAGCTTCTTGAGGTATTTCACGCGCGTCAAAAAGGCTTCCTTCGCCTCTGGTGTTGGCAGGGGAGTGTTGAGCCGCTTAATGGATACGTCTTTTTTGCGCTGTTTGCCCTGGTAGATGCTACTCGTAGAACTCACGCTAAGCAAGTGGGTAATAGTATAGGGGCCAACTTGCAGAAGCTCTACGTCTGCCATAATCTCTTCAATCTCCTCTTTCCCAAAGATACGAACACATGTTTGTCTCTTTATGAGCAGTATAGCATAGGAAGACGTGAGGAACAATGTGCTATGGAAGGTGGCAATATTGTGTAGGGGCCTAATTCATTACGCCCTGGTCAGGCATGTCAAGTGGGGCCAGGGCGTAATGAATTAGGCCCCTACACAAATATGGCCCAAAGATGGGAGAGAGGGGGTAAACGCGATTGTGCATCAACGTTGTTCCCCTGCCCCCATGTTTGGGCGCGATAAATCGGGCCGCATGTTTGGGCGCGATAAATCGGGCCCCTACTTGACATGAGCTGTATATTAGTGTATATAATACACTAATCGAGTGGGAAACAATTTTATATACCTGCCAATAGTATAGATTGTAGAAAGTATTTTGTCGAGGGCATAGAGGATCAACATATGGAAGAGCAACATACCGCGACTACCAATGGGCAAAATGGCACGCAAGCCGAAGCGCATACTCAAACGACAGAGGCACAGGTTCACCATTATGATGCCAGTAAATATGAGCGACCTTCAGTGACAGTCGATGTTATAATGATGAGCCTGCGGCAGCGAGACCTTCAGGTGCTGCTTGTCAAGCGACGTTCCTGGCCTTATGAAGGTATGTGGGCTATTCCAGGCGGCTTTGTTAACATGGATGAGTCGTTGGAAAACGCGGCAAAGCGTGAGTTACAGGAGGAGACAGATGTACAGGATGTGTACCTGGAGCAACTTTATACCTTTGGCGATCCTGGGCGTGATCCGCGCACGCGCGTGATTACCGTGGTGTACTTTGCGCTGCTGGACTCCGACCGCTTACAGGTGAAAGCGGCGGATGATGCCGCAGATGTGGGCTGGTTCTCTGTCTATAACCTGCCTCCACTCGCCTTTGATCATGACAAAATTCTTGAGTACGCTCTTAATCGTTTGCGCGGCAAGCTCGACTACACAACTATCGCGTTCAACCTGCTGCCTGAGCAGTTCACTCTGCGAGAGTTGCAGCGTGTCTACGAAATCATTCTGCATAAGAAGCTCGATAAGCGTAACTTTCGCAAGAAAATTCTTTTGACGGGTATTCTGGAGGATACAGGCGCGAAAAAGATGGAGGGTACTCATCGTCCCGCGCGTCTCTACCGCTTCAATCCCGAAGCCGAGGCAAAACTGTAGAGCTGTCAATTTACACGTTCGAGTTCAGTCGCGCAATTGAGAGGAGACACAATCATGGCAATATCGACGATCCCAGCGAATATTTTAGAGCAAGGAACTGCCTTTTTACAGGGCCTTGTCGAGTGGGAGCGCCAGCTTCCCAGCATCTCCTGGAACGACCTACATGGGGATATAGAGGCAGAGCGCGTCGCGCTGTTCAGTGTGGATATGATTAACGGCTTCTGTACTGAAGGTGCGCTTGCCAGTCCACGTGTACAGGGCATTGTTCCGGCTGTCGTCGCCACTTTCGAGAACGCTTATGCCTGGGGAGTACGCGATTTTATACTTGCTCAAGACGCGCATACAGCCGATGCTCCCGAGTTTACGAGCTATCCTCCGCATTGCCTGGCTGGAACAAGTGAGGCTGAGACGATTCCCGAACTGGCGCGGCTGCCATTTGCCGACCTCTATACAATCATTTCTAAGAGTTCTCTCAACCCTTTTTATGGAACATCATTGCTCGCGTGGCAAGATATACACCGCGATCTGAGTACAGCGATAGTCGTTGGGGACTGCACTGATCTGTGTGTGCACCAGGCGGCGATGCATCTCAAGCTCTACGCTAACGCGAATAACATAAAGATGCGCGTGATCGTGCCTGAAAACGCTGTACAGACCTATGATCTGCCGCTCGAGACCTCGAAGCAGCCAGGCGCATTGCCGCATAACGGAGACATCATGCATCTGCTCTTCCTATATCATATGCAGCTGAACGGTGTTGAGGTGGTGCGAGAAATTACAGCCCCTTAGACGTATGAGAGAGCATATCCTGTGTGAAAGGATGAGAACATTCAGCCTGGCTACACTATCTTTAGGGAGGAAATGGTCTCGTCGCAGTGATGGCTCATCTACCTTGAAAAGCTTCGCTTGATATCCTGATTACGTGCCCATCATTGCTTTGGGATCTCTAGCAGATTCAGTAGCCCGTCGAGTGAATGCACGAGCAAACAGTCCACTGCGTCCTCGTCTACTCGGTTCGCACGGTCGAGGAGTACTGGAGTCATGCCGACGGACCGTGCCCCCAACACGTCATAGACGTACGAATCACCTATGTGCAATGAATAATCGGCGATGGTGTTGGCTCGCTGCAATGCCAGGTCGTAGAGCATGGGCGACGGCTTGGCGTAACGCGTGACTGCCGATATCAGTAGTGCGTCAAAATACTTTGTGAGATGGAGGTTGCTCAGGATAGGGCCGAGCGCGATACCCCAATCAGAAATGACCCCCATGCTATAGCCATGACTACGCAGCGCCTCTAGTGTTGGCAGAACATCGGGATAGGTTTCCCAACTTGTATGCTTGCCGAACTCTTCTAGGATTGCACACGCGAGTTTGTGAAGGCGTGTCTCGTCATGCTCCTTGATGAGCGGACGCAGGAGATTCGTATAGTAGCCCATCCATAGCTGCGTGATGGCCTGCTCGTCTCCCCAGATATGTCGGTTGAGACGCGTCTGGCGGAGGAAGTAGTCCTCCGCCTCGTTCAGACGCTGCTTCATCACCTCTGCATCGATATGCAGATGCAGTTGTCGGCAGACCTGTTGACATATTTCCGCCTCGGAGGGTTTTGCACGCAGCAGGGTGAAGCCAGCGTCGAAGAAGACGGTGCGTATGGATTGCGGCTGCTCGAATGCCATTGTTTCCTCTTTTACCTTTTTACCTCTTCAAACAGATTTTGCAACTTGTCGGCTTGATCGACGGTAATCAGGTTGTCGATAAATCCATCGATTTCACCGTTCATTACGCCCGGAAGGTTGTGACGGGTAAGGCCGATACGGTGATCGGTGACGCGGTCCTGAGGGAAGTTGTAGGTACGAATTTTCTCGCTGCGATCACCAGTTTGCACCTGTGACTGTCTATTTTTGCGTAACTCGTCTTGTCGGCGAGCCTCCTCCATATCCCAGAGCCGCGCTTTGAGGACAGTCATGGCCTTGAGCTTGTTTTTAAGCTGTGATTTCTCATCCTGACAGGTGACGACGAGCCCCGTTGGCAGGTGGGTGAGGCGAACCGCAGAGTCGGTTGTGTTCACGCTTTGACCGCCGTGGCCCGTGGAGCGGTATACATCGACGCGCAGATCGCTGTCTTTAACGTCGATCTGGATATCATCGTCCGCCTCTGGCAGCACAATGACCTTCGCGGTAGATGTGTGGATGCGTCCGTTGGACTCGGTGACGGGAACGCGTTGAACACGGTGCGTGCCGCCCTCGTACTTCATGCGGCTATAGGCTCCCCTGCCCTTGACGACGAAGGTGATATCTTTGATGCCACCTTGCTCGGTATCGTTTGAGTCGAGGACCTCGATCTTCCAGCGGCGTCCTTCAGCATAACGGGTGTACATGCGGAAGAGTTCGGCTGCGAAAAGAGCAGCCTCGTCGCCACCGGCACCGCCTTGAATGGTGACAATGGCGTTCTTATCATCCATGATATCTTTAGGTAGTAGGGCAACTTTGACATCGTCGAGCAGCTGCTCTTTGTGTACCTTGAGTCGCTGAAGTTCTTCATACGCGAGATCGCGCATCTCACCATCTTCGCTGTTGTACATCTCCTGAGTTTCGTTGATCTGCTGATCGGTGTCGAGAAGCTCGTTGTACTTGTTCGCCACATCCTCCAGGTCCGCGTGCTCGCGTCCATAACGTTGGAGTAGTGGAATATCGTTAACTATCTCTGGCTGTGCCATCAAGGTATTCAGTTCTTCATAGCGCTGTGCCAGGCTAGCTAGTTTGTTCATTAAATCCATAGGTTTCCTCCCAATAATCCGCCCAAGAGAGTGTATTCAGAGATAAGTAAATAGTGATGAGTTTTTGTTTTGGTATCTCTATTCCTATTTATATAAACACTTTGGGACGGGCAAAATATTGCACAATGATGCATTTGTGTAGAGTTTCGTTTCAACGTGGAAGAGTGTCAGGGGTATGAAGAGGCGTCGCTACCCGGCGGCAAGAAGGTAGGGTTCAGTAGTAGCGCATTGCGTGTAGATTGTGTGAGCTGTAGATTGTCTCATGGCGTTATTATAGCATGTTTTGTGCTGATAGGGAAACGCGATACGTCGCGTTTCCCTATCAGCACAAAACATGAAATGAGGATGCTATTGCAGTTTCAAGTGAGCAATATCGTTCATGATGAACAGTATACGCTGATCTCCATTGACATGGACCATTGTGATGGATGTGTTGGCGCAGGGAAAGAAGAAGTCGCGTTCCAGGCCGATAGCTTCTGCAGTGTAGGCGTTGATAGTGCCGCCATGCGTGAAGATAAGGACACGCTCTCCGATGTGGCGTTGGGCGATGTCATCTATGCTCTCGACGATACGTTCGCGGAATACTTTCGATGGTTCGCTACCCACGATTGCGTCCCAATTACCTGCTCGGGCAGCTCTACGTATAATCTCGGTTTGGCGCTCATGCAGCGCCTTGCTCAACTCGGTCAGATCATCGTCCTCCCCGGGTTTCGGCAAGGGATAGACCTGGCCGAGTCGGATTTCTTTTACGCCTTCCACAATTGTGAGTGGGAGTTTGAGGTGTTCTATGAGTGGGGCGGCTGTTTGCTGACAGCGGAGCAAAGGACTACTGTAGGCTGCGTCGAAGTGTGTATCTTTGAGTCGCTCAGCCAGCGCCTTTGCCTGCTGGCGTCCAACGCTGCTGAGCGGGAGATTGTCGTATATTCCGCTAGGGATGATCTCGTCTGCTCCTGGAATGGCATCGCCGTGCCTAATGAGAAACAACTCTGCGGCGTTAGCACGCCGCAGTAAAAATGGGTCGTTTGTGTCCATATGCCTTCCTAATATATTGCTAGTACAAATCCTCGCAGGACGACCACAAGGGATTGCCCCTACTATACTATGCCGCCTTTGGCAGCAACGCCTGTATTATATAGGGGCGATCCCTTGTGGTCGCTCTGCCACTCTACTACGCCGCTATTGCGGCATGCTTACCGCGTCAATTGTCTGATAACGGACCTTGCTAGTGAACGCTCGTGTACCTCGTCTGGACCATCGACGATATGCATTATACGACCGTGCGCCCACATAGAGGCTAATGGGAAGTCCTGACACACGCCAGCGCCGCCAAAGACCTGTATGGCCCGGTTGAGCACGTTGGTATGCATCTCGGGTGCCACAATCTTGATCATGGCAATCTCGTCCTGTGCAGCCTTTTTGCCCTGAGTATCAATAGTCCACGCTGCCTTGAGCGTGAGCAGGCGTGCTTGCTCGATTTCTAGCTTTGATTGAGCGATCCAGTTCTGTATGACACCTTGATCTGCTAGCGGCTTGCCAAAGGCTACGCGTGAGGTAGCCCGCTGGCACATCATCTCCAAGGCACGTTGCGCTGCTCCAATCGAACGCATACAGTGATGGATGCGTCCCGGCCCCAAGCGAGCCTGAGCAATTGCAAAGCCGCCACCCACTTCACCAAGCAAGTTACTCACGGGGACATGTACATTCTCGAAGAGTACCTCACAATGACTCTCATTATCGACATAGCCGAAGACGGTGAGGTTGCGCTTGACCGTTACTCCTGGAGTGTTCTTAGGCACAAGTACCATGCTCTGCTGCTTGTGCCTATCTGGATTGTTGGGGTCGGTCTTACCCATCACTATAAGAATCTTACAGCGTTCTCGCATCGAGCCAGATGTCCACCACTTGCGTCCATTCAGCACATACTCGTCGCCTTCGCGTTGAATGGAAAACTGAATGTTGGTGGCATCCGAACTGGCAACATCAGGCTCGGTCATGCCAAAGGCCGAGCGTATTTCACCATCGAGCAAGGGCTGAAGCCAGCGTTGCTTTTGCTCTGAGGTGCCGAACTGTGCGAGTATCTCCATGTTGCCTGTATCAGGTGCGGCACAGTTGAACACCTCGGATGACCAGGCTACGCGCCCCATGATCTCGGCGAGCGGTGCATATTCCAGGTTCGTGAGGCCCGCACCATGTTCTTCATCGGGCAGAAAGAGGTTCCATAGTCCCTCTGCTCTTGCCTTTGCCTTCAACTCATCGACAATTTCGGGATGATGAAAGGGATTGCCTGATGCGGCTATCTGGTCGTTGTACGTGGACTCGTTAGGATAAATATAGCGATCCATGAACGCGCTAAGACGACTGCGTAGAGCGTTAACCTTCTCGGAATAGGCGAAATCCATGAACGTTCCTCCATTAGTGCTAGCCATTCTCCTGTTGACTATACCACATTCTCTGCGGCCCCAGACAGGACGGTCTTCAAGGGAACGAAAAACGCACACTCTAGGGACTCAGGGTGCGCGTTTTTCGTTCCCTTGAATATTAATTTACCATTCCAATGCAGTCAGAAACGCCCCTTCGCCCGTCTGGCTGAATGGCTAGCTATTCGATGGTGGAGGTGGTGTCGGTGGAGTTCCCTGGTACAGCGACTCCTGGTACTGCTGAGGCTGTGGCGCACGACGTCTGCCAATAAGGCCCCCAATGGCTCCAAGTCCTGCCCCTATAGCAATTGCCAGTACAATCGCGAAAAGGATGCCGATCAAAGTACTCGAAATGATAGACTGATTTGTTATCGTTACTACGGGTGTACCAAACTGCTTTGCAAGCGTCTGTGCTTGGTTTTGGGCTTGCTGACGGAGTAGGTCGGTTGCCGCGAATGCGAGAATGAGAGAGACAATACCGCTGATAACAGTAGAGAAAAGCCCAGCAAAGAGACCTGCAAGAGCGCCAGTTCCGACACGCCCTGTTTGTGCCGATGCTCGAAAACCCGCAAACACATAGAGTAAAATTGCTATGATCAATGAGATATAGCTTAATGCCCCTCCAGAACCGTTCAAGGCGAATATGTTAACCAGGTTAATCACAATCGAGATGACCGCGAGGATAACACCAAACAGAATTCCTTGTTGTAAAGCTGGATTGCCACTTCGCGTTGGACTTGCTTGCATAACTTCCTCCTAAAAGTGAAGACTCATTTTGTCTTCTCTAGCTACAAAAACATAGAACCTTGTTGCTTGCCTTTTGATATATGACAGAAGGCAAACCTGAGTTTTATCCACTCACTATTGTACAACGCACAACATGGCCTATTTTCAAACAGAATCTCAAAACATCCGATAATTAGGAATAAGGTTCCCCATCGCTATGTTGTCCTCGGTAGTTAGCAATATGTAAATGAGAGTGCTAAAGCCTTTTTCGAAAAATTCTCTAGATGATCGGGAATAAGCTTTTCCCTACACGCGTTATAATAAGTGAATTAGCAATCCAGGAAGAAGAGTGCTAGACAGAACGAAAGACACATGCTATACTCTAGCAGTCACAAACCTGGTTTGCTAAAAACGGATGTGTGACATCCATTCCTATAGAATGAGGAGCATTCAAACATGAAATGTGAACGTTGTCAAAAGAATCCCGCCAGCGTGCGTGTTGACCAGGTCGTTAATGGCCGCCGAGAGCAGCATTATCTGTGTCAGTCGTGCGTTCAAGAGCTGATGGGTGCTATGAATCAGATGGGCGACGAGAGTCAGCCTGAATCCGATGCTCCCTTTGGTTTCTCTGCTAACAACAGATCCGCCGCCTCTGCTCGTGGCGCTAACACCGCTACTGCTGAGAAGGCTTCAAATAGTAAGACACCAACCCTAGATGAATTTGGCCGCGATCTCACAAATGAGGCTGCGGAGGGCAAACTTGATCCTGCAGCAGGCCGCGAACGCGAACTGCGTCGTGTTATCACAGTACTTGGACGCCGCCAGAAGAACAATCCCGTGCTGATCGGTGAGCCAGGTGTCGGGAAGACCGCTATCGTTGAGGGACTTGCTCGTCGTATTCATGCGGGCAATGTTCCGGCTGCTCTGCGTGGCAAGCGTATCATCTCACTCAATATCGGTGGCATGGTTGCTGGCGCGATGTTCCGTGGACAATTTGAGCAGCGCATCAAGTCTATTCTTGAGGAGCTGCGCCAGGCCCCGGAGATCATTCTGTTCATCGACGAGTTGCATACGGTTGTCGGGGCAGGTGCCGCTGAAGGGGCTGTTGGGGCTGGCGACATGATGAAGCCCGCCCTTGCTCGTGGGGAATTGCGCTGTATTGGTGCTACGACCCTGGACGAGTATCGCAAGCACGTCGAGAAGGATGCTGCCTTAGAGCGGCGCTTCCAGCCGGTGATGGTCGATGAGCCATCCGTCGAGGAGGCTATCGAGATGCTGCACACGCTGCGCCGCAACTACGAGGCCCATCATGGTGTCAGTATCTCCGACGAGGCCATTGACGCCGCTGTCAAGCTCTCCGACCGCTACATCAATGATCGCTTTTTGCCTGACAAGGCTATCGACGTGATGGACGAGGCGGGATCGGCTCTGCATTTAGAGGCCAGCGAGCAGGGCATTGTGAGCCCAACGCTTGTCGCCGATCTGGAGAAGGAACTCGCCGATATTCAGTCGAAGAAGGAAGCTGCTGCTGAGACCGAGGATTACGAGCGGGCGGCCAGGATGCGCCAGCAAGAGCTACAGGTCTTGACGCAGCTTGAGAAGGCGCGTTCGGAAGTGCAAGACTCCATGGCCTTGATCGTCTTGCCAGAACATATCGCCAGAGTGGTTGAGAACTGGACAGGGGTGCCTGTCAGCCAGATGCTCGAGAGCGAGCGACAGAACCTGCGGCACCTGGAAGAGGACTTGCGCAAGCGCGTGATTGGTCAGGACGAGGCCATCGCTGCCATGTCGCGGGCCATTCGCCGCTCGCGTGCCGGACTCAAGGACCCCAGGCGTCCCATTGGCTCGTTCCTGTTCCTTGGTCCCACCGGTGTGGGCAAGACCGAGTTAGCCAAGGCGCTGGCTGCCGAACTGTTTGGCGGCGAGGATCACTTGATCCGTCTGGACATGTCGGAGTACATGGAGCCGCATACCGTGGCTCGTCTCTTCGGCAGCCCTCCCGGGTACGTTGGTTATGACGAGGGGGGACAGTTGACCGAGCAGGTGCGTCGTCGCCCCTACAGCGTGATCTTGCTCGACGAGATCGAGAAGGCGCATCCGCAGGTCTTTAACTCATTGTTGCAGATCATGGACGATGGTCGCTTGACCGATGGTCAGGGTCGCACGGTAGACTTCAAGAATACCGTCGTTATCATGACCAGTAACGCGGGTAGTGCCGACCTCAAGCGTGCGCTGCGCATCGGCTTCTCGGCGAAGAAAGCTGGAGACGAGGAGCGCGACGAGCAGCATGAGGCAATGCGCTCGAAGGCAATGGAAAGTCTCAAGCAAGCCTTCCGCCCCGAGTTCATCAACCGTATCGACCAGATCGTGGTCTTCCACTCGCTGGGCAAGAGCGAGTTGTATCGCATCGTGGATCTGCTGCTAGAGCAGGTACGCACGCGCTTGAGCGAACAAGAGATCGGGCTGGTGGTGACCGACGAGGCACGCGACGTCCTGTTGCGTGAGGGTTTCGACGAGGAGTATGGTGCTCGTCCCCTGCGCCGAGCCATCCAGACCTCTGTCGATGATGCGCTAGCAGACGCTTTGCTCTCGGGGGAGATTGCGAGTGGGACGACTGCTGTTCTGACGGTGCGTGATAGCAATATCACTGTTGCCCCCCAGGAAGTCGTACAGGCTGCGTAAGCCATAGCTATATAACAAAACGCCTCCACATCTTCACGGATGTGGAGGCGTTTTGTTATGTAAGTAATATTTACTTGCGGGTAAAGGCTATTTCGCTTTTGAGATCATTTGCTGACCAAGTTGATGCGCAATTTTCTCAACCCCCTTTGCCATCGCCTCTTCCTGCTTAAGGTTCTGCCCAAGTAATTGAGCGATCTGCGCCTGTCCCATCAAGTTCGCCATGTCGATCAGCCCTCTATAAGAGGCGATCTCGTAGTGCTCGGTCTTTTCCGCTGCACCAAGATTATACATTTCAAGTATCTCCGCCGAGGGCTTCTCCTTGAGGAAACTATCGTGCTCTTGTTTCATTCCAGCGACAGCCGAACAATTCGACTTTTCGGGCTGAACGCCAAGCAGTTGGAAGCACTGCTCGAGGTTGCTAATCTGCTGAAGCGTCTCCTGCTGGTGCTTCTCAAGCCCCTCTTTCACCTCTGGGTGATTGGTCTCCTGAGCCATTGTGGGTAGCATTTTGGAAATCTTCTGTTCAGCGTCGAAGATGTCCCCAAGTTCGTGTATGAATAGGTCGTGTGGACTGTGCATTGCCATTGATAGTACTCCTTTGAATGAAAATGTCTCTATACTACTTTTTGTTTTACCAGGTGTTCAGCTATACTCTGTACGTACATATCACGATTGACTTTCCTAAAAGGATGACATATATCACAGCATCACACACTCTAAGGTATCTAATCCGCGTACTTTTTCTATGATTTCTTGTCTTCTCCTGGCATCCTCAATGACTGGACTCACCAACTCCTGGAAACGTGACTCAAGTTGTGCCCAACTGAGTGGATTGTGTGGATCACCGAGAGCGTAGCGCACGTGCGCGGAAAACTCGCGTCCGTCGAGCATTTCTATGCTGGCGGTGGCGCGCCACTCCGCCGGGTAGTAGTTGTCCAGTTCGGGTGAGGAGTAGCATTCTACGCGTTGCATCAGGGCGCGTACTGCTGGATCATGTATCCGTTCCTCGGTGAATACCGAGAGGCCAGCCTGTCCTGTGAGTAGAGCGATAGCGGCCCCAAAGGGCATGCTGAACTGTGCATCGACGACGTTGTGTGCCTCTCGTTTCTGCTCAATCGGGTCTACGATCAATCCACGGCCACCTGTAACAACTCCGCAACGGATACGGGCGACCTGTTGTAGGTCGGGCTGATGTATTCGTCGTATCTCTAGAAGGCAATCGATTGGACCATGCATATAGCGACAACAGGCGTAGGGTTTGAGCGAGACCTGCATAATGGCGAAATTCTTGTCATCAACGCGCTGCAATTGCTTTACATCGCTAGTGGATGAGTAGGCATGGAGCAGTCCATAACGGCTTTCCAGGATGCTGGTCGGCCCGACAAATCCAGCGGCTGCCAGGCGTGCGGCTGTGATACCAGCATGAGAGGCCCAACCTGGATGCAGCCGTTTCGTCCAAGCACCATCGTCGAGGTAGGCCATCGAACCCGCGGTCATGCTCCCTGCTATTCCTAGCGCCATGTTTGTCTGCTCAGGAGGCAAGCTTAACAGCCGTGCGCTCGCTGCTGCCGCTCCTAACGTGCCACAAATCGCCGTGGGGTGAAAGCCACGATCATAGGCCGAGGCGGGATTAAGTGCTGCTCCAACACGGAGTGTAACCTCATAACCCGCCACAACTGCAGCGTAAAAGTCACCTGGCGCAATATGTAACTGCTCAGTAAGTGCGAGGGCGGCAGGGAAGACAACAACACCAGGATGGAGAGAAGAGCGGTTCTCTACGTCGTCCATCTCTAAGCCGTGAGCGGCAACGCCGTTTGCGAGTGCCGCCCACGATGCCTCGGCCCGCTCTGGTCTTCCTAAAATAGTGACACTCCCAGTTGCACTATTATATGCTCCTGGCAATGTTTCAAGCATCTGACATGTGGTCTGGCTGGACGGGAGTTGAGATCCACGTAGTGTGACGGCAAGATAGTCGAGCAACAGGTAGCGAACGCGTTCACGCACCTTATCGGGTAGGGTTTCGCCTCGTAGCTGTGCCGCGAATGAGGCAAGTGCGGCTGTAAGATGCTGTGTCGCAGTATTCCTGTCCCTGGTAGTATCCATCTTTGACCTCCCTTTAATGATCCCAGAGTGTTCGTGGATAAGGATAAGTAAGGATAAGCAAGGCGACCACAAGGGATCGCCTCTGCTGCCTCGCGCTATGCTGGACTTATATTATAGTATAGTAGGAGCAATCCCTTGTGGTCGCCCTGCGTCGATAAGGGTTCTACTTGACGTGTATCCTTGTTCTTGCTACACTGCAATTGTGAAAAATGCTGTTGCGCCCCTGCAAAAGCTCAACGCTACCTCTAGCACACAATATCTCTACTGATGAGGAGTAGTCTCATGAATACTCGGCTTCGCAGCTTGTTAACACTTACTGCTTTGTCTTTAGGAGCGATGGGCACAGGAAGAGCGGTAAATAGTTTTCTCCCCCGACGCCTTGCAACGTGGTATGAGCCGCAGGAAGCTGCTGTCCACAAAGACTCAACCTCGTTTCCTAAGGTGGATATCTCATTTCTACGATGTGGCAGCGTATCTGTTCCTGAACTGATCGCTGTGCGTGGAGCCTTTTCGCTTGCGCCGCGTCTCATCTCACATAGCGCGGTGCTGGTGCGTCATCCAAAGGCAACATTTCTCTATGACACAGGGATGTGTATGGATATCTCTCTTTATATGAGAGATCAATCGTTTTTCTTTCGCAACGTGTTAGGCAAATTTAGCTTCGAGCAATCCCTGAGCAGTCATCTGCAATACCTGGATATGAAACCTGGCGATCTGGACTTCGCGCTTATCTCGCATCTGCACTGGGACCATGTGAGTGGTGTACCCGATATTCCAGGTGTTCCTCTCCGCATCAATCGCGTTGAATATGATGCGGCCCAACAGAGCTCTCTTGTACAGCATCATAGCCTACCTCGTCAATTGATGGGAGACAATCTTGTTGAACTGTTTGATTGTTCTGGCCCCTCGTACGAGGGATTCCACTCTAGCCATGATCTTCTTGGTGACGGCTCTGTGGTGCTGGTACCTCTACCAGGACATACCGCAGGCAATACGGGTATGTTTATAAATCGTTCCAATGGTTCACGTCTCTTCCTGCTTGGAGATGCCGCGTGGGTCTCTGAGAACTATCTTCGTCCTGCTACAATGCATCCCTTCATCTGGTCCGCTGTTACCAGTGATGACGCGACAGCTTGCCAGACGCTCATCGATCTGCACCACTTTTCTCATCGACATCCAGAAATTGTGCTTATTGCTATGCACGATGCACAGGCGCAGGAATCGTTTATGAAAGTAGAAAAATCGTCTATGGCACATGTGAGGTGAGCGCCATCTATTCGATGGAGGTATTATGAGTCGGGGTCTGTCTCTATCGAATGCATTCGTGCTAAGCTTGCCCAGATTGAACGTATATGCTACACTTGCGGCAGGAGCCGAAGAACGCATGGGAGAATACTTAGGAGAGACATGAGAGCCGCCCAGACTACAAATGTTGAAGGTCAACGTCTTGTGCGTGTGACCTTATCTGATAGCGTTACATTGCGTAGGCAATTTGCTGCCTCCATTCCTCGATGGCGTCGCCCCCTCATTGGTTATTTCATGAGTATTCCACTCGTGGGAATGGCTCTATTGGGAACACTTATTCTTCAGTATATGTTAGGTCATCTCTATTTTCCAGGTACTTTGATTATTCTAGCCGTACTATTTACGGCTCTCATTTGGGGTGTTGGTCCTGCACTTTTCTCTGTAGCGCTAAGCACGCTGGTGATTGACTACTTTTTTGTTCCTCCCGTTGGACAATTTGGCTTTTACAATTGGCAGCTTGGCACCTATAATTGGCAAAGTAGCCTACAACTCCTGCCCTACGTCATTGCGGGTCTCGTCATTGCCGTCATCACTGGTCAACGCGAACGAGCCAAGTTTCGCTATCTGGCAACGGAACAAGATTTGCAGACTTATGCCGATGAGCTAGAAGCGACAAATGCCAGGTTAGAGGAGGCAAATCGGCAGCTAAAGGACTCAAATCAACTGAAGGATCGTTTCCTTTCCATTGCTTCACACGAACTGAAGACCCCTATCACCAGTATTCGTGGGCAGGCACAACTGGCGATTCGCCGCCTCTCGAAGCAGAAGGAGGCGTCTCCCGAGATAGAGGGAATGCGCACGACGCTAGAAAAGATCAACGATCAAACAAGTCGTCTCACCAATCTTATCGATGAATTGTTGGACGTGAGCAGTATCCGTGCTGGTAAAGTCGAGTTGCATAAACGTGAATGTGAGCTGATAGACCTCTGTCGCGGAGTTGTGGAGGATCAGCGTCTCCTGACAGGTCGCTCTATCTTGCTCGATACCTCTACCGCCACAGTGTTGATAGCCGATTGTGAACGCCTGGCTCAGGTCATCGTCAATCTCGTCAGCAACGCGGCCAAGTATTCGCCAGACGACACGCCCATACAGGTACGAGTGCGCCAGCGCGACACGGCCGCGGTCATTGCGGTAGAAGATCATGGCAAAGGCATCGCCAAAGAGCAACTCCCCCATATTTTCGACACTTTTTACCGTACTCCCGACGCGCAGGCGTCCTCAAAGTTCGGACTGGGATTGGGACTTGCCATCTGCAAAGATATCGTCGAGCGACACGGTGGACGCATCTGGTGCGAGTCCGAGGTGGGCAGGGGTAGTACGTTCTATGTGGAGCTGCCGCTGAGGTAGAAAATGCTATTGTCTTCTTTCCCCTTTCGGAGTTGAGTAAAGTTGTGCTTTAGTTATATGTGTTTCAATGGGATTGTATCACTGCAACTGCGGCTGCTTTGGGTATTTCGCCATCTGATTTGCTTGAAGTGATAGAGGATGAAGACTAGATACTAACTTATGAAACACCTAGATCGGAAAAGAAAAATTCCTGAACTTTGAAGTTCAGGAGTTTTTGACAGGGGAGACAGGACTCGAACCTGCAACAACTCGTTTTGGAGACGAGGACTCTACCATTGAGCTACTCCCCTAAGAAGCGTTGTTCAATTATAGCGGAGGGGGAGAGATTCGTCAAGCGTTATAATGCTTACTAATTAGAGAAAAGCAACAAGATTTAATTTTGCTCAAGCTATCGACCTTCTTTATTAAATATGTTTATAGCTCGTAGTCTTCTGCCCAATTGAATCGAGGATCATTTATTTCCTCATAGAGAACAATACGAGTATTTTTGTGGTTGCCTCGCACCAGTCCTGCACTTTTGAAACGTAGCGTCATATCAGTGCTTTTTGGTGCTTTACCGACTGAGATCATGTACACTTTTCCGTTATCTGGTAAGTATACGGCAAAGAATTCGGCCTTTCCCACATACGTCTTTTTCAGGTTTATCCCTCTTCGGTTAGCTGTAACAGAGACAGTATTAAACTCAAAGCAGTTTCCATCCTTCGTAAGACGCCCTGTTTTGACTTGAATGCGAACAAGGTGCGCTTCCTGGTGAACGAAGAACCCAAAACTTCGGTGTTCCTCAGTAGCATAATATGCCAAATCATACCCAAGGTGATCGGCCCAAGGCAGTAATACCTCAAAACCCAACTGGACAAGCCGATTCAGAACAGCAGTATGGGAAATTAATCCCTGTTGAGATGTGTCTTTCGTAGTCTACTCCTCCTTCGCCATGTCAGAAACTTTTACTTTGTTTCTAAGGAACTCAGACAAGAAAATGTCTGAGTTCCTCACATTCTTCCTTACTCTAAACTGAGAATGCCGATGATAAAGCCTGTACTACGTCGTAGCTGTTGATCGGATAAGCCACTTTCAACGGCAACCTCGGTCAGCATCGCTTGTATCGTCTCGACAAGACTCAGGTCGGTACGAATATGACAATCAGCATAGTAGGGGTCGTGCGCTTCTTCAAATCCTGCTCGAAAGTCAGGGTCAGTAATCTGAACAATCGTGTTGACTTGTGACGATGTAGTCATGCGAGTTGAGTCCCTTTCTGTTTTCTAGGAGTGCCTCTATCCATTCTGTGCTACAAGTACGTTGGGTTTGCGTACTCATTTAATTGACAATATACGTCTATCGCCTTATGCTGTACGTTCAATGCCAGTCTCGTATAGCCTATGACACAACGATAGACTATAAAAGTCATTCCGTCAAGGTAGTACATGTGCTACAATAACCCAAATAATTTGAGGTGGTAGCTATGATTAAACTCAGGATTAAAGAAGAAGCTGAAAAACAAGGCTTGAATATGGCACAACTGGCGCGAAAAGCCGATATAGACCAAAGAACTTTACGGCGTATCTATCGGGATTCAACGCAAGAAATTTCTACACATGTGCTTGGAAAACTTGCAACAGCTTTAGGTGTTCCGCCATCTGATTTGCTTGAGGTGATAGATGATGAAAGTTAGACGTAATTTCTGCCAAAACAGAAATAAAGAAAGCTCTCGAACTTAGTTCGGGAGCTTTTGAGAGGATATACTTAGTTAGAGGTACCGTTCAGTTGTAACGGAGGGGGAGAGATTCGAACTCTCGGAAAGCTTTCACTTTCAGATGTTTAGCAAACATCCGCACTAGGCCACTATGCGACCCCTCCATGTATTTCATAGACTGTGACCATTAATGGTTTTAGCACTAGGCCACTATGCGACCCCTCCTCATCTGACCTATAGAGCCAGTCAAACTTATTGGCTCATTTGTTAACCACGGCACTATGTCTTCAAGCCACAGCACCATGCCATGGATGATAGCATACACTATTTCGTGTGTCAATAGGTTGGACAGAAAAAGATGCCCCAAAGAGCGTGATTGTACAGCTTCGCACCAACACCCGACTCTACCTAATCTTGGAGTTATTGTTTGTCTGGTTCCTCTACGTACAATTCGGATACTGGCACATCAAGGGCTGTAGCTAGCTTGGCAAGTGTAGTTGATGTGACTTCCTTGTACGGATTGCGGAAAATATCTCTGATCGTTGGGTGCGATAAGTCTGCAAGTCTTTCCAGTTTCCCCATGCTGTAGCCCTTTTGTTCTGCAATTTCCCGTACTCTCAAGCGTATCCTCATAACTGCCCCCATTTAATGATAGGCCGATTGTAGCAGAACTTCCGTATTGACAATACTATAGCCAAAATTATATAGTTGTAACTACGTAGCTATGTATACTATATTGACATGAAGGGAGCTGCCATGAGTGATGTTGCTAGGATATGGGAACAAATTAGGCTTGAGTGCCAGACGACGCTAACTGTTATCACGCCGAGAGAAATCGTACCTGAAGCTGAGATGGTATTGATGAAACATGGGTGTGTCGTCACTCTGCATGAGACGTGCAGTGTGGTCAAGTTTCCAGAGGGTACGATACGGAAGGAGATACTTCCTCGTATGCCGCAAAGTGAACGGTACAAGTTAGTGCTACCTGATGGCTACGCCGTACAGGAAACCTGGGTGAGGCACCTTGGGCAGAGTGTGTTGTACTACACACTTGATTAATGATGGTGTTGCTGTTCGTTCCTCTGTTTCATCATATGTCAAATAGTACTATAATGGGAATACCTGGTTGTTACAATTGAGAAGCAATTAGATGGAAACTGGAAACAAATATCACACAACGGGCATCAAGTAAAGCTCCTACAATTCACAGAGAAGTCAGATGTTCACTAAAAATGGAAGACCAAGCAAAGAGGCTACTTACTAAATGACTGATAAATAGCCTCTTTGTTTGGTCTCGAATGCAAGGTAACTATTTTTACAGGTCAAGACGACATCGTGGTAAAGGATACCTCTGGACGAGGGTGAACTTTCCCAACGTAGCCTGATCGCAACCGAGAACCTTCACGCCAGTAGGCATACACGTACGGGCCATGTCCTTGTCCTTCACGGCATGTACTACATGTTGGTTTTCCACATTTACGTCGTTGCTTCAGATAGGTAATATGGCGATCATTTGGTAACTGGGTCATCTATCACCTCTTCCACAAATTCAAACACGATAAGAGTCTCTCCTGCTTATCGTCAAAGATAAACAACAGTTGGCTCTCGCCAACCAAAGAAATGGTGCCTGTTCGCTCTTGGTTAGGAGCAAGCATGCTTGCCTGGCGCTCTAAAAGAGTGGGAGCGCATGTGAGCAGTTCCTGTAGAGCGTCCAGATACGTCCAATTGTCCCGTATCGTCTCAATGGCACCAACGTGAACCGCATATGCTGTTGGTACCAGCCTGCTATCGGGATACTCAGCGAAGGCATGTATTAAGCACTTTCTGAGCGTATCCGTGTAGGTCAAGTTCTTCTCCTTTATTTTTGTATAGCTCCAATGGCGCGAAGATCGTTCAAAATCTTTTTAACAGTCTCGGGGGAGAGCTTCAACATCGCCGCAATTTTCTCGACGCTTCTTTCTCCATCCACCAACGCCAAGACGCGCCTGTGCTGCCGAGGCCAGGAGCGCATGGCGCTCTGTTCTACTGCGGCAAGACGTTGTGGAGCAGCCCCATCTCTTGCAGATGGTACAACGTAGGGATATTGTACAGGAGTAGCGCGCCTCGGCGGAGGGAGAAGTTCCCTCAAGGGAGGGCGAGCGATTGAGAGAGCATGGGCTTGCTGTAGCGTGAGAGGTTTCAATTGCCAACCAAATTCACGCTGGCCCCACTTGCTCAACCAGCGCATCGCCTCATCGTTAGTGAACAGGACTCGTCCATCTATTTTGCTGTAGATGCGGCAAGCAATAGCTTTCCCCTCAACGAGGTACAGATGGACCTGCCAGTGGACGTTTGTTCCAGTTTCTTTTCCTTCCAGCAATTCAACGAGAACAACACCACTTTGTCGAGACATCTTCAGTATCCACAATAGACTAGTCAAGTCATTGACGTTCACATCGCGTCCTTACGAGCCAGAAAGAGAGCTTTCTACCTCTTCGGGAGTCTGACCCGCTCCCTTGAGCATTTCAGTGCTAATGATTTCATAAGCCTGACTCCACGCCGCTTTCATTTGTGGAGTAAACCTATCACCGAGCAAATCTTGGAAAGTTTGTATCAGAAGCGCTCCTACAATAGGATAATGCGCAGCTTGTGCTCCATAGCGACTGTGGCGTGCCCCTAGTGAACGTATGATCTCTGTTAAGTTATCTCCACGTTCAACTCCGGCAACCACGACTGCCAGTGTTGCGACAAGTGAGGATTCCTGCCTACGCATGCCTGCCTCTGTTGCAGAAAAGAGTGCGCGTGTTTGTGGATACTGCTCAAAGAGCTGTGTATAAAAGTGCCGGGCAAACTCTTCCTTGCGTGGTGCAATGAGATTGAAACTATCCTTTAACAAGACCGGGTCCATAACCAACTCCTTTTCTCCTGAATTCACTTTGATATGCCCGCTGACCAGTAGTTCATAGATGACCTTCTCAACTGTGTCGGCGGGCTTATGAAGCAATGCGGAAATCCGTTCAACGTTGCGATCACCGTCTGCCAGCCAGAACACTTGCCTGTAGAGTCTCGTCCATGAAGTCGCAAAAGCGGCATACATGGTTCTCAACCGCTCTGCATGCCCGGTCCGATTAGGGACGATTGACCATTTACGCATTGTTCCCTCCTTTTGAATGCGGCAAAATATAGCTATGTCTTCGAATATAATTCAGTATTTTTGTAGTATAATCACAATGAGTACTCTAGTAAAGAAACTAGTACTTTTTTGTAACTAATTTTATATATATAATATGTCTCTGCGTTATACGAATGGATATGTCATAAAGACATATTATATGGACATATTGCGTTTATCTATTGCACTAGTATTTCAATTACGTTATAGTAAGCAAGGGTTAATTTTACCTAGTAAAAAATGTGGATGGAAGAAGGGATGGGGTATTGGAAAGGTTGGAAGATGTACGAATTGATTGTCCTTACACTCTTGATGCAAGGGTCTGCACATGGATACCTGGTTATCAAAGTGATAAATGACATTATTGGTCCCTACACCAAAGTTAGCAATGGTAGGCTTTATCCACTATTGACCAAGTTGGAGGCAGAAGGGTTCATTGAAGCCTCTGATGAAGGGCCGAACGAGCAAGTAGGAGGCCGTCACCTCCGCAGTTTTCAAATTACAGAAGCAGGGCGCAAACGCTTTCATGAATTGATGATGAATACTATTTCTAATTCAGGCGACTATCAAAAGCTATTTTTATACAAGGTTCAAGGAATGGAATTTTTGCAATCGTCAGAGCGGCTTTTCCTGCTTGACCACTATATCAATTTTTGTCAGTCCCATGTCCTCTACTTAACTGCTAGAGCAGAGGAGATAGAGCGTAGGGTAGATCAGGAAACACCTCGGATGAGTTCCATCCGAATGAAAGCGACATTGAACCTCATACAACACGTTGCCAACCAGTGGAGGCTAGAACTTGAGTGGGCCAACCAGATGCATGAGGAAGAAGTTGACGAGATGGAGTAAATTTCACCATTTTTATCTTTTATGAACAATCTCACCTTTTTGAGAGAATATATCATCAAGACATATTAAAGTGACGCATTGTGTTGCGAAAACGGCTTATGTATACTGAAGTACATAAAAAATTGCTAAGCATGTGAGGAAGCGATGTAGCTGTATCCATAATAATTAGGGAAGGAGCCATATCTAATGCCAGCAGACATCCCAGGAAACGAAAATACTTATATTATCGATGCTGAAAGCGGCACAGAAACAGCACGCCTGATAGATCAAGATCGCCTCATCACGAAAGCGATGGGGGGTATTTTTCCTGAGCACGTTGATCTCTCCAATGTGCAAGATATAGTAGACATCGGGTGTGGTCCTGGGGGGTGGGTCCTTGATGTTGCATACGTATATCCGAAGATTAACGTCGTAGGCATCGACATCAGTCAAAACACGATTCAGTATGCTCACGCGCACGCACAAGTCCAGGGGTTAGACAATGCTAGTTTTGGGGTCATGGATGCCCTCAAACCGCTTGATTTTTCCGATAGCGCCTTTGATTTTGTTAATGCTCGTATGATTACAGGGTTCATGCCTATAACAGCCTGGCCCAGTTTGCTGCAAGAGTGTTTACGGATTACGCGTCCTGGTGGCATGATTCGCCTCACTGAACCTGAAATTGGCATGTGTGGTATTACCAACAGTCCCGCCTGTGAAAAACTCAACCGAATGGGGACACAGGCTTTGAAGCGTGCTGGACACAGTTTTTCCCCTGATGGGCAGCATGTCGGTACTACACCTGTACTGAGGCGACTTCTGTATGGTGCAGGCTACCAGAACATTCACAATATAGCATATGCTCTTGACTTCTCTGTGGGAACGGAGGCATACGAAGCCATGCGTCAAAATGTGGAAGTTGCCTTCCAACTCTTGCTGCCGTTCATGCTCAGATGGGAAGTTACTACGCAAGAGGAGTTCGACCAACTTTATCAACAAATGGTCATCGAGATGCTGTCAGATACCTTCTGTGGGCTCTGGTACTTTCTCAGCATATGGGGGAAGAAACCGGAGTAATCTCACGGTCACAATAAACTTTGCTGTGGTGGTCGGTAGTGTTGTTGGCCTCTATGATCTTCGTGATACAATACGGCATATGAAAAAGAAGAGTGTATCCTCTAATACACTCTTCCTTATGCATTCATTCCCTATGAACAAGAGAGGTTTTTGGACCCCCCGATAGCCTCATCTTGTTTATAGAGACCTCCTGAATTCTCATACTAAACGTGCTGTCAATCTCTCATTGGAATAGGTCTCTGTGTCAGATGAGGAACACATATCACTTAGTGTGTTCTCATTCAACAATCCCTCTCTATTTCAATTACAACGCCATTAGTTGCTTCCTTACCAATATAAAGCATTTTTTGAGCCTGAATACATCTTATCTGAAGAATCAACAAGGCACAAATCAGCCCGCGCTCCCAGAATCATAGTGTTGATCTCATCAGCAGTTGTAATGCCGCCGATAGTCATCGTAGGAATACGAACCTCGTTACGGATGCGATCACTCAGCAGCCGCTGCGTGAGATGATTATCCTTCGTTGATTTGGCACCTGTCGTTATACTGATAAGATCGCATCCGGAATGCTTGAGGAGACGCGCGGCCTCAATACTCTCATCGTTATCCAGCACCTCCTCAATTTGATCGGGAGACGAGATGCGAGCCACAAGAGGCTTCTCTCTGGGCCACGCTTTGCGTACTGCGCTGACAACTTCGAGAGGAACATGGTGAGAAAGTTCAAGCAGGTCAAGGTTCTTTGAATCTGCAATACGTGCCAGTGTTGCGTAGTCATTGCGGAGACGATGTAACGCCTCTTTATCGAGCGTTTGCGCTAGTTGCTCGGGGACAGAAAGGTATAACCCAATTCTTGTATCTCCCTTACTCTCAACAAGCCTTGAAACTATCTGCCAATCCTCGGCATGAGTACGATCCATCTCTATCAGTAGGAGCCCCACATTGTGCTGGCGGTCGTTCACACTTGCTTTTTGAAGTGGGAGAGAGACCGCTATACGATTTTTGAAGGTTGTATCTCCCAGTTGAAAGGGCAGCGTGAAAGGCGCTACCAGGTCACTCTTATTCTTCTGTGCAATGGAGGGTTGTACTTTATGGGTGAACCACTGATCGACAAGAGTGACGAATTGGGCATCGCGGCGCATCAGGTTGTTATAGGTGACGCGAGGGTTGCGTGACAGGAAATTGAAGGTAAATTGCTCCGGATCGAGGTGCTTGTAATATCTGAAACTCTCCCACCAGGCAAGGCTGGGACGCGCGGCCCGTTGAATACGATCTACCTCTGGCCGCCGTACACGTTCATATTCCACGAGAGCGGTAGGAATGTCTGAATGCTGTTTCAATGCCTGGCTCAGTGCGATAGCATCCTCCATCGCCATCTTGGTGCCAGAACCGACCGAGAAGTGCGCGGTATGGGCGGCATCACCCATCAACACCATGTTTTCATAATGCCACGTCTCGTTCTTTAAAGTACGGAAGTTGAGCCACTTCGAGTTGTTGACAATAAGCTCATGCCCATCGAGATGTTTCGCGAAGAGCTTTTGACAGTAGGCCATGCTTGCGAGATCACTGACACCAGGGGCTATTGTCGCTTCGACGTTACGATCCAGGCCAGCATTGCGCCACGACTGCTCATCGGTCTCGACGATGAACGTACTTGTCTTGTCATCGAAGGGGTATGCATGGACCGAGAAGACACCATGCTCATTCTCTTCAAAGAGAAAGGTGAGCGAGTCAAAGTGTTGAGTTGTACCGAACCAGATGTATTTCGCTTTACCCGTCTTCATTGTAGGACGGAATTGCTCCGTGTAGGTGCGGCGTACCATGCTGTTCGCACCGTCGGCAGCCAGGATCAAATCATAGTCCTTATAAGCCGAAGGAGGAGAAGCTTCGGTTTGAAAGCGCAGGTCTACACCGAGACGTGCGGCGCGCTCTTGTAGAATATACAGAAGGCGTTTGCGGGCGATAGCTGAGAAGCCATTACCGCCACAGCGGATCGTCTTACCACCAGTACGCACCTCAATAGGATCCCACAACTGACAATGTCGCGCGATCTCCTCGTACGTTGCAGTATCACCATGTTGAATATTCCCTAGAGTTCTTTCTGAGAAGACCACTCCGAAGCCGAAGGTATCTTCGGGTCTATTGCGCTCAATGACGGTAATTTCGTGGGAGGGGTCTATCTGCTTCATAAGAATGCCGAGGTAGAGGCCCGCAGGCCCGCCCCCGATGCTGACAATCTTCACGGCGACTCTCCTTCCAGTCAGATGACACTTCCTCTCCGCTCTGCTGACTGTGTAGACGTGATAGCGTCGTTGCAGAGCGGAATACGGAGGTAGAAGTGTAGAAGCGCTAGCTTCGTTTCTGACTGAATATAGACGAATTCCTCGGTAGAGTATTCTCGATCTGTGGGTAAGAATGTAGAACATATCGAATATAGTCAAAATATAGCATTTTATGAGACGACCGTCAAAAAGCGTAACGTATTTTGCTGTAAGGAAGCTCTTTTCGTACATAAGACTCTTGCGTACAAGTCTCTATGTTAAGAATGGTAACATACAGATAGCAAGACAAGATGAAGACAAGAAGGATAACAAGGGGAAATCATGAGCAAAGCTTTCCATCTCCATAAAGCGTCGAAATATTCTTTGTGGGGGTCATGAAGGTGTGGGAACGTATAGGTTACAAAGCCAGTCAACAACGTAATATTGTTACCTCTCTTCCGCCTCCCATAATAGTGCTCCTCTCTATCATCTCGGTTCAACTCGGTGCAGCCCTTGCCAAGAGTCTATTTCAAAGTGTTGGTTCGGGGGGTACCGTGTTCTTGCGTAACGGGTTCGCGGCCCTTATGCTCTTGCTCCTGTGGCGTCCACGTTTGCGCGGGTATACTCGCGCTGACTACGCTCTCGTCGTGCTATTTGGACTTGCTATTGCTGGTATGAATGCTGCTTTCTATGCTGCCATCGCGCGTATCCCACTGGGAATCGCCACTACGCTAGAATTTATTGGCCCACTAGGTGTTGCCGTTGCCGCGTCACATCGGCGGCTTGATTTTCTATGGGCAGCGTTCGCAGCAGGAGGGATGCTCTTGCTTGCTCCAATTGGCAACACCGCGATTGATCTATTAGGTGTGGGACTTGCGCTGCTGGCAGGGGTTTGTTGGGCATCCTATATTCTGCTCAACGTGCGTGTCGGACGCAACTTTTCAGGAGGAACTGGGCTCGCGGTCGGAATGAGTGTGGCGGCACTTGTACTTCTCCCGCTTGGAGTGGGAAGTGGAGGAGGAATGCTGCTTGATCCCAGGGTTCTTCTGGTAGGAGTGGGCATGGCCGTGCTTTCTACAGTCATCCCCTTTTCACTGGAACTTGAGGCGCTCAGACGGCTTCCCGCGCCAGTGTTTGGCGTGCTGATGAGCATGGAACCGGCTATCGCGGCTCTCATTGGGTTTGTTGTGTTGAGGGAGGCAATTGGTCTGCGCGCGCTCGTTGCACTCGCGCTCATTGTTGTGGCGTCAGGTGGAGCTTCGTTTTTTCAAAAGCACGACACAAATATCTTGTGAAGACAGAGAAAGGGCAAAACGATGTTAATTAAAGCATGTCTCAATGGAAGTCGAGAGCCTGGAGATCATCCCGCGCTCCCACTGTTACCGAATGAACTGGCTCGTGAAACGCAGCGTTCGGTGAATGCGGGAGCAGGTGCTGTACATATACATCCTCGACGCGCTGATGGCGCAATGACGCTTGCCGCTCAGGAGTGCGACGCGGCAGTTGCTGCTATTCGCAAGCAATGCCCAGGTGTCCCTCTAGGTGTCACGACTGCCGCATGGATCGAGCCAGATGAAAAGCAACGGCTCAGGCTCATTCAGGCGTGGATGGTCCTACCTGACTTTGCCTCGGTAAATTTCTCTGAGTCAGGTACACCGGACCTTTGCGCTGCACTTCTTACAAAAGGCATCGGGGTAGAGGCTGGTCTATCAAATGCAGAGGACGCGCAGTTGCTGCTCAAAATGGGTATTACTGACCGTTGCCTGCGCATCCTGATCGAGCCTGTGGAGGAAGAGTTTGAACCTACACTGGCGGTGGTTGAAGCAATCGAGCACGTGCTCAACGAGGCCAAAGTTCAGCTTCCCAGGCTGCTACACGGCTCCGATGCTACTGCCTGGCCTTTATTAGGAGTTGCTCTACAGCGTGGATATGACACTCGAATAGGGCTAGAGGACACCTTACTCTTACCCGATGGTAGACAGGCACGGGACAATGCTGAACTTGTCACGCTGGCATACCAGCAGGCAAGTGAGGCTGGGCGTCTCTAGCCGTCCAACCTCTCTTTGATGTGTCACTGTTGAACTGGAGAATACGGAGTCAGGATACTATAGCAAACCTTCTTTAGTGCAAAGGCTGCGTATGTCACAAGATGTACAGATGGTGTCTCCTGGTCTTGCTTCAAATTGTTGGCGTGTAATGCTGGCGACGATTTCATCAAAGTGACGACCGGCATCCTCGGCCTCTTTAGGCTGATAACGTATCTCCATTAATGCGTCTTCTTTGCGTTCCTCTCCTGTCCAATAGATAAAGAGACGCTCTGGTAACTCTTCTCCACGTTGCCCTATGACATGTGCGTAGGTATAAAGTTGTCGTTCATAAAATGTGAGATGGTCAGATGTATCCTTTGGCCTCTGGTCTGTCTTAAAATCGAGTACGTGCAACTTCCCATCGACGCGCATCAGCAGGTCAATTTTGCTGGTTAAAATATACTGATCCTTTTCGACTGAAATTGTCACCTCGGCATCTTCTATGCTGCGTATCTCTCGCCTATTTTGCAAGAAGTAGCTCATAATTTGCCCGAATGCCTTCTCTTTATTGATATCCTCATCAAGGCGTCTATACTTCTGTTCAAGGCAGGAGGAAACTTTCTCAAATATCTGGTGGATTGTCTCATGGTTCAAGGTATCGAAATTTCCATCACGTACAGTGCGGTGGATGTTTTCTATTGTTTGGTGTACCAGTTGACCAAAGAAGAAGTCGCCTGAATGGGCTGGTAGAAAATTGTACGCACGAAAATACTGGTAGCGTCGTGGACAGGTTTCATACATTCTAATGTGAGTGGTAAAGCCATAACGCTGCTTAAGTGGAATGCGTTTCTTTGCTGTGAAGCGGAGTGCCTCGTGTAGTTTCCCTTGTGCGTAAGACCACCGGGGTAACTCCCGCACAAGAGACACAATATACGGATTGGGACTTTTACTTGCCGAGAGGATGAGCAGGTGTTGAGCGCGGGAAAAGGCCACATAGTAGTGCCGCATGAGGTCGAAGCGAGGAACCTGTTGTTCAGGCTCAAAAGGAGATAGATGGTAAAATTGCTTTAGCTCTTTATCTTCATTATTAGAAGGTGGTGGTAGCTTATCCAGTCTACCCACTACAACAACTGGAAATTCTAATCCCTTTGCCTGGTGAAATGTTAAAATCTGTACGTGTCCCTCTGGAAATGGCCTTTGTGGGTCTTCGTACTGGTTGATTCCATCTTCATACAAAAGGCGCAGAAAGGTGCCGAAGAACTTTTGTTGAAGCTGCTGAAGTGTTCCTTTTTTGGATGGGCGGTAATAGCTCTGAAATGTATTCAACATGCGGGAAAAAAGCATCAGATTGTGCATCAGGTTTGTGTCTGTAAAGATTGTTACAAATGGCTCAGTAGCAAGAAGGCGATAAAAATAGTGCGCTACTTCCTTTCTTTTGTCGTCTCTCTGCTCATGAACGATCTCTTCCTCTAGTTCCGTTAGTTTTTGATCGAGCATGGGGTATAACGCGTATCTGCTTCTCATGTGCTCAAGGCAGTGCTTCATATACTCTGCAATGTTCTCGTGTCCGACAACATCGGGCGTTTGCTCTTCTCGATAGCCGAAGAGACGTGCAAAACATCCTATCATCAGGCACACTTCGTCTTGATCGAAGTACGTTCTCGCTCTTGGGCAGAAGGCAGGAATGCCTCTTTTTTTGAGTGCTTCTACGTATATACCGCTGAGATGGGGTCTCACACTATGGAGGAGTAGTGCAACATGGCTGTAATCACTAATGATTTTCTCTGCTTTGAGAGTAGCTACCACTTCGGCGAATTGTTCGGCTTCTCTATCAATGCTCTCTTCCACAATCGAAAGAACAGCTGGATACTCCTCATGCTTGTCATCTAATGAAGGACGAATAGTTTTGTCTGAGCGAAAGCGTGTCCCTTTTGAGTTCAACCAATCAATTGACTCTATCCATTGATTACAAGCATCAATAATTTGAGGATGTGAGCGATAGTTTGTCGTCAGATATATTTTCTTGCATCCTGGAAACTTGTCGGCAAATTCGAGAATGTTACGCACCGTTGCCCCCCGGAAGCGGTATAACGCCTGGTCCTCATCACCCACAACGCATAAGTTGTGGGTGGCAGAAGAGAGTTTGACGAGTATTTGTTCCTGAATGTAGTTCGTATCCTGGTACTCATCTACCAGGACATAGCGGATGCCCTTCATAATGTGACGGGCTTTCTGTGGAGCATTCAAGAGTTTGTACGCAAGCTTCTGTGAATGGGCGAAGTCAATGCGATGAGTGCGACCTAATATTATCTGATAAGCATAGTAGGCACGAGTCAGGTGGAACAAAAAGGCATCCTGTTCAGAGCGGTGTTGCTTTCCTGAAGAAGATATGTGCTGTTTGAGTTTGTCGAAGATAAGTTCCTCTGCGATCTTATCAAAGCAAAACTGTAACTGCTTGGCTATCTTCCATTGTGTTCCCCACCGCTCTGTAAAGTGCACAAAAGCGTTGTGACTGCATATTTCATCTAAGTGTTCAAAAATGAGCAACTGCTGAGGAAACTGCTCGAGCGTTTCATAGCTATTTCCCAGGGGGGTGTCAGGATCATGCAAACGTTCAGCGATAAGCTTGCTGCAAATACTGTGAATAGTACCCACCCTCATCTGTGAGAGGTCTTCGTCATAACCAACCTCTTTAGCCACATGCCTCAAACGATCTTGTATCTCGAATGCCGCTTTGTCAGTATAGGTACAAAGAATAAGTTCAGCAGGTGTCGTATCTTTACAAAGCAATAAGTTCATAGCGAGAAGTACGAGGCTACGTGTTTTACCGGAGCCAGGACCTGCAATGACTAGAAGAGGACCTTGTTTGTGAGAAATGATAGCTTTCTGCTCCTCATTCATTGAATAGAGGTTGAGCAGTCTGGAGTCAATAACCATGGCATGTCTTCCCTCCCACGCTGCGTAATATGTGCATTGTAAAGAGGAGTAGAAAGCCATGTCAATATTTCTATACTAAAGTACGGGCATTAAGTTCCATAACATACACAAGAGTATATGATGAGAGGTAGGCAATACACAGGGCATTGTGACGTGAACAAGGACAAGTCCTGTTCACGTCACAATGCCCTGTATGCAATGAAAGAATAAATGATGTGTTACCGCGCTCCCAGGATAAGCTCAATAGTGAGCTGATCGAGTTTCTCGTAGCGGTAGCCGCGCTTAGCCAGAGTCTCTATGTTGAAGGTTGCCTCTTTGAGCTTGTTTACCGTTTCGGCACTGTAGCCATTAAGGAGACCGCCGTAGCTCTGGTCGCCGCCGTTGATTTCATCGAGCAGGGCCTTGATTTCAGGGTCGGTGTTGAAGCGTCGTGCCTTCTCTTTGAACATGTTGTAGGTGCGCATACAGCCAAGGGCGAAGTCCCACACGCCTTGCTCATCCTCTGTACGGTACGAGTGCGCGTCAAAGTGGCGTGGTCCGTCGTAGTGCTCATCTTCCAACAGCTTGACTAAGAAGAATGCGCTCTTGATGTTTTCGCTGCCAAAGCGGAAATCCTGGTCGAAGCGTGGCCCTTTCTGGTCGTTGAGGTCAATGTGAAAGAGCTTGCCTGCCTCAAGTGCCTGCGCGACGCCGTGCACGAAGTTGAGGTTTGCCATGCCTTCGTGCGCTACCTCTGGATTCACCCCCACCATATCTGGATGGTCGAGCGTGTAGATGAAGGCGAGCATATGCCCGATGGTTGGCAGATATGTATCGGAGCGCGGCTCGTTCGGTTTCGGTTCCAGGGCAAGGCGCATCTTATAGCCCTTATCAATCACGTAGTGAGATACAAAGTTGATGGCGTCTCTCATGCGCTTGAGGGCGACGACTGGATTCTTGCTCGCCTCAGCATCGACTCCTTCGCGTCCGCCCCAGAAGACGTAGGTAGATGCTCCAAGCTCGGCTCCCAGATCAATCGCATTCAACGTTTTTTGTAGGGCGAAGGCGCGTACAGCCGGATCGACCGAGGTGAAGGCGCCATCTTTAAAAATAGGGTGAAAGAAGAGATTTGTTGTCGCCATAGGAACAATCATGCCATAGTCAGACAATGCTTGCTTGAACTCGCGCATAATACGGTCACGCTCAGAAGGCGTTGCATTGAAGGGCACCAGGTCGTTATCGTGCAGGTTGATGCCCCATGCACCCAATTCCGAAAGCTTTTTTACGCTCTGAATGGGGTTGAGTTCGGGACGGACAAAATCGCCAAAGGGGTCGCGTCCGCGATTGCCGACGGTCCATAGGCCAAAACTGAACTTATCTTCTTTTTTAGGTGCATACTGATCGCTTGCGCTCTGATGGGTTGGTGATGGTGGTAAGGATGTCATCGTCTACTCTGCCTTTCTCAAGGAATATATCGGGTTAAAGACCTCTCGTTCGGATACCCGTAATGTATCACATCAACAAGCTATCAAAAGATGTACCTCCCATAGGGATCAATGACGCAATGCAAGCCTGTAGGGGCCTAATTATGCCGTTTTACCAAATAATCCGGTCATGGAGATTCCCCGTAGGGGCGCAATTGATTGCGCCCCGTGGTCCTCGCCCAAGCAGGGCGCAATCGATTGCGCCCCGTGGTCCTCGCCCAAGCAGGGCGCAATCGATTGCGCCTCGTGGTCCTCGCCCAAGCAGGGCGCAATCAATTGCGCCCCTACGGAGGGATCATTCCCATATTATTTCTTAAAGTGCATTATTACGTCCTCTTTGCCATAGAACCAATGTTGGGTGCTGGCCGAACGAGGGCGTAATAAATTAGGCCCCTACGGAGTCGAGGACGCTCTTTCACCAGAAGTCTGTCGCATCAGAGCGCGAACGAGGCGAATTTCGTCATATGAGTATTGGTCCCCCAGGAATTCTTTGATGGGCTTGAGCGCAGTGCCCCCTATCTGGTCTATGGCATTCACTACGTTCTGATAATGACCCGTAGGTATTAGAGGCTCGACATCAACATGTTCGCCTGCCTCGATCAACTCAGCGAGGTGACTGATAACGGTGCTCATGGTCAGGTTGCGCTCTTTGGCTATTTTCTCAATGCTGAGTCCTTGTTGATACAGTGTCAAGGTTTGCACTCGTGTATGAGGCATAAGGATAGGAGGGGGTTTGCTCGCGGCTGTACTCTTTTTCGGCTCACTTCCTGGCTCTGGTTCCAGGTCCATCGGTATGTCGTGAAGCTCACAATAGCTCCGGATTTCATCTGTGAAGGGAGTGAAGTACGCTTCTAGCTTGCTGCTGCCAATACCTGGAAGTTGAGCGAAGTGTGAACGGCTCTGCGGACGCTGCTGCGCCATTGCTCGCAGGCTTGTATCAGGAAAGACAACGTAAGGTGGCACACCCTGTTCGTCCGCGAACTGCTTACGCAGGGTGCGCAGGTGATAGAACAGTTGCGCCGACTCCGGGTCGAGCGACTCCGCTGCGGAAGATGCTTTTGTCTTTTCTGGCTGTGGCTTTGTTGATACAGGAGGTACAGGCATCTCGAAACTGCGCTGTTTGCGTAAAATCTCTCGCGAAAGCGGATTCAATCTGAGGATGGGGTAGTTGTCGGTTGTCATGCTCACGAGGCCCTGTTGGATGAGAGCACGACCAAGGCGTTGCCACTCATCCACGCTGTATTCTCTGCCAATGCCATAGGTCGAGAGTTGATCGTGATGGAAATCGCGGATCTTTTTTGTGTTCGCACCTCGCAGCACATCAATGATGTAGCCCATTCCGAAGCGCTGCTCGGTTCTGCCGACGCACGATAAGAACTTTTGCGCGTCGATGGTGCGATCTTCCATTTCCACTGGTGTTGTCGCACGAAGACAATTGTCACAATTGCCGCAATTCTCCTCCTGCCAGACCTCGCCAAAGTAGGCCAGCAGTATGCGACGGCGGCAATCCCTGCTATCGCAGTAGGCCACGACCTGATTCAGTTGTTGGCGTGCGATCTCCTGCTCTTGTTCGCTCGTTTTCAGATCAATGATATAATCGACCTTCACACGGTCGCCATAATTAAAGAAGAGAATACACTGGGCCGGTTGTCCATCACGTCCAGCACGGCCTGACTCCTGATAATATCCTTCCAGGCTGCGGGGTAGGTCATAGTGGATAACCGCCCGTACATCTGGCTTGCCGATGCCCATACCAAAGGCTATTGTGGCGACGAGTACTGACACATCATCACGAATGAAGCGAGACTGATTCTCTGAGCGCTGCTCGTTGCTCAACCCGGCATGGTAGGGGAGGGCGCGGATATCCTCACGTTTTAGCCCCTCGCTCAACTCATCAACGTTCTTGCGCGTCTGACAGTAAATGATTACCGGGGCGTCGGGCATGTCTCGCAGTAGTTGCACGATTTCGGCATATGAGCCTTTATGCTTTTGGCGCACCTCGTACGAGAGAGTGGGACGATTGAAACTGGAGATATGAATGTGAGGATTCCGTAGTCGAAGCTGAGCGAGAATATCCTCGCGCACACGTTCTGTTGCCGTCGCTGTGAGAGCCTGCATGGGAACATTTGGAAAGTGGTCGCGCAGTCGGCCCAACTGCCGATACTCAGGGCGAAAATCGTGGCCCCATTCGCTGACACAGTGGGCCTCATCGACCGCCATCAATGAAAGGCCGACATTGTGTTGCACGTTTTCCAGAAGATACAAAAAGTTGCCGCCCATCAATCGCTCTGGCGCGACGTAGACTAACTTGATCTCCCCGTTCAGTAAAGCCCGTTCTCGCTGAGAGCGTTCGACCGTATCAAGAGAACTATTGATGTATGTTGCAGCGATGCCATTAGCTTTTAGACGATCTACCTGGTCTTGCATCAACGCGATCAATGGCGAGATAACTACTGTGACTCCTGGCAGGAGCAGTGCTGGCAGTTGATATGTTAAGGACTTACCGCCGCCTGTAGGCATCAAGATCAGGGCATCGTGCCCGGATAGCATATGCTCTACAATCTCGCGTTGGCCTGGCAGAAATTCATCATGCCCAAAATACTGTTTCAGCGTTTGTTCGATGTTCATCAACTTACTACGCTTCCTCACTCAATAAGAGACTTCGATGCAAGCTATTGTAACCTATCTGTCTTGAGAGAGCAACGGTTCTTGCTGTAGGGGCGCGATCAATCACGCCCCAAGATGGGTGGGGACACCGTTGGGCGCGATCAATCACGCCCAAGATGGGTAGGGACACCGTTGGGCGCGATCAATCGCGCCCCTACAGGACTGTATTACCGACAGCGAATCCAGAGAGGTTGGATATCTTCTATTGGTAGGTCAAATAATCCTGGCTGCTCGTCCAGGCGGAAGAGTTGGGCGAAGGCGTCGGGCGCGAAGGCTTTGCGCAGTCGTGCCGCATAGGATGTGACGAGCACTTGAAGATAGTGATCAATGTCATAGTCCCGACGATCACCTATAGCTTCACGTAGTGAAAGAGCCGAGCTAGCCTGCTCTTCGTTTCCTTCAGCAATACCTTCTTTCATATTCCACTCGTTACCGATAGCCGCTTCTTCGGTCTCCTCCGGCAACCAGACGTAGTTCTTTCCACGAGTACGATAGAAGCGCACTCGTTCGCCCGGGAACCAGCGTGTCCTTCCAGCATTCAGCAGAGCCTCGTATTGCGGCTCAGGATGTGTGGCACGAGACGCGAGATAGGCTTCGGGCGTCTTAGAGAGGCGCACTCTTGCCCCCATATCGGATGCTGGTAATGTGTGATTGCGAATAGCCTCCACCATCTCAAGATAGGCGTGGCGAACGCCCGGCACATCACCAATCATGGCACAGCGTAACGCCTGGTGTAGAAACCGTTCTCCAAAAGGCTCGGCGCGGCTTGAACGTAGGGCGACGCCATGTACAACAAGTCTTCCATTATAGGTCAGCAAGGCGTAGTTCTTGATTTCGTGACTGAGCATGGCTCGGTAGCGTCCCTCGTATTCTAACCGTATTCCTGCGGGTAGTTCCGCACCAATTTCTTCTACCAGGGCACGCTCCTGCTGCTCCGCCCAACCCGAGGGAACAGAGAAGTACACGCCATCTGTGTCGGCTTCTATCAATGCCATACCTCGTTGGCGCAGTGAGTCGAGTACTTGTGTAAGTATGGCACGTCCGCGTTGTGTGACCTCGCCCGCGGCTCGACTATCGGCGAAAAGTGCCATAGAGCCTGCACCCATATAGCCGTATGCTGCGTTGATGAGTATTTTCATTGCTGCTTGTGTCGCGTTATGGTGATTGGCCTCTACCGAATCAGGGATCGCTGTTCGTGCCGCGACTTTGTGAGAGAGGCGAAGATCCGTCAACAGGCTCAAAACACGAAGTAAGACACCCAGGCGATCTGAAGCGGGACCGATCTGGAAGGTACGCATCAGTGAGGGGTACAGCGAGGCGACATCGGCCTTGACGATCTGCTCGGCAACTCCTGTTGCTAGAAGGTGAGCGGCTCCACCTTCATGAAGTCCATTCTCTGTGCTTTGGCTTGCCACGTGACGAGGAAGCGCGGCACCGGCGCGTAGGTAGGCACGAACGAGTATTGGTTCAAGGATACCCATTGCTGGTCCTGCCGAGGCGAGCCGTTCGTAGCGTCGAGGTGCCATGCCAGCAAGGGCGAATGGAGCACCTTGTAAGCGTTGAGACAGGCCATCCACTTCTGTCACGTCATCTAACGCATAGCGCCGCACCAGGTCGGGCTCACGTCGGTACGTGTCGAAAATTGCCGCGCCTTCCAGGTACACACGCTCGGCAGAGGCGATACCAAAATAGCGGGCGACCTCCTTGAGCCGATGTCCTGGCATGTCGCGCACAACGAAATCGTGGCGGCGCACAGCATCTAGCGTATCAATCAACTCGCGTCCCGCCACGCTGTAGCGTACACGGAGACGAGCGTCGGGTCCAATCGTTAATGTTTCCTCTCGACGTTCCAGGAGCAGAGGGCCACCTTTGCGACCAAGTTCCAGTGGCACGCCTAGTACAGCTGCGCGCTGTTCAAGGAACAGTAGATCAAAACCAAATAGATTGTGATTCTCAATAACATCCGGGTCACGTTCGCGGATGAGTGTGCAGAGATCGGTGATGAGACGTGCTTCGTCATCAGGCGTGGGTGCTTCGAGCGTCGTGGCGAGTCCACGACTGTCAAGAATAGAAACGAGAAAGATACGTCCGCGATGCGGGTCGAGCGCGGTGGTTTCAAGGTCGAATTGCATGCGGTGCAGGTCATGATAGGTCAATCCACGAAAATAGACGCGTCCAGTGAGCATGAGGTATTGCTCAACAGGCCCGACGTGGTAATAGTCGTCTTGTAGGTCGTTCAGACTGGTGACGCGATGATCGAGTCGGCGAGAGGCTCCAGCGAGAAGAGCACGTTCGAGGAAGCGTCCATCACGCGCCGAGAGTAGATAGCGGTAGGACTCGTGGGGGCCGTCCAATAGCTGGTAGCTCACCATGCCCGTCTTTGCGCCTGGAGCGGTAGAAGGAAGCAGTGCGTTGCCTAAATGTGCGAGATCAGCGAGTGTGGCAGCAAAGAGCCATGGACGAAAATGCTCCTCTGTGCAGACGACGCGTTCGCCTTCTTGGTCCTTCTCGCGCCGCCACACCAATGCGCGCCCATCACGAGATGCCCAGACCGAGACAATTCCCGGCGTGGCATCCCAACCGAATAAATGCTCATCTAGAGCCTCCAAAGACTGCTCTTGCTCAGAAGTGGGAGAGAATGACAAGGTAGCTCTCCTGATGTTACTATGCAGAAAAACGTTTGTTCTAAGTGTAACATGAAGATCTGGTTAGGGCAAGTCAATGCAGATGTGGCAGGGCGACCACAAGGGTCGCCCCTACTATATACTGCCGTTGCCGCAAGATGGCCTACTATAGCTCTGCTGCTGCCCCATGATGTTTTTGTTCATGTTTGTGCTGTCGCCAGGTGGTCAATTGTTTCGTAGAGCAGTTGTGGCAGTATGCCGAACGAGTACGACATCAACACCCCTTCGTTGCGTTGATGTACTCCCTGACCATATGGCCCAAAGTTGACGACGGGAATGTTGAGCTTCTCGATAGCTTCCAATGGAAGATAGTATGATCCAGGAGGCGAGGCGGCTGAGGGTTCTCTCCAGACGGGCATGTTCGCTTTCAGTGCTGAGATGTTTGTGCCAGGGTCAAGCCGAAGATAGCTCATATCACAAAGATACGGAAAGTACTCCTGCTGAACAAGCTTTAGTTCGGGGTGAGCATTCACAACTGCGGTCACTGCCTCTTGTAACGCACCCTGAGTTGCAGCTACATGAGGATAATAGGGTGGAGAGTAGTAGATTATGACGGCTGGGCCTTGTCTTCCACTCAACGTCCATAGTTTGTAGACGAGATGGAGGCTGCGTTCGCGCTTATCTAGCATTGCAGGCCAATGCTCCCACTCTGCTGAAAGTGTAGCTATCACATGCGTCTTCCCCAGGCGTTGAACTGTCTGAGCATAGAGGTCGGCGTATGTCAGAACTGTGCCAGAGCGAGGCTGAATGTGTTTTGTCGAACTCTGCTCTCCGCTAACTTGTCTCCAACGTTCCTCGGTTGTATCTATGCGCTCTAACACCTCTTTTAGAGCCTTCTGAGCATAGTGGTGCAGCCTCTCCAACAGCGTTTCTGGTGTTGTGGTGAAGGTCAGCACGTTGAGATAGAAATAGGCTGCGAAGGGAATCTGTACGTCGTAGTGTGCCTTGAGGTCTGTTGAGCGCAGCGTGACTGGTGGCGCGGTGATCTGTCTATGTACGACATCACACAACTCGTCGTTCATGCTCAAATTCTGAATGAGTTCAGACGCAAGCAGATTCGCATCGACGCCATCAAAGGGTGCAGCTACATGTGACTCACGCCCAATGCATAGGAAACTGGGAAGTAGTTTACCAATAGTGCCGCTATAGACATAGCGATGCGGATCACCTGCACAGCGTGCTGTTGTGTAATCAGTATTGATTGCGCCAATATATTCGAGTCCATACTGTTCGCGTAGGCGCGATAGAAAGTGAACTGCTTGCAGGACACCCGCCGATTCGTTCTCCTCATCGGGCGTCGCCAAAAATACGATGGAGAGCGGGGACCGTGAAGTGTGTACCGCCTCCGCGAAATGGCGTATCAAGGCGATGTTGACGGCGACTCCACTTTTCATATCACCTACGCCGCGACCAAACATCCAATCGTCGACCGCTGTTCCCTCTAGTACTGGGCCAAGTATGTCCCGTTTAGTAGTTAGCCCTTCCGGGTGAAGTGCCATCGGTTCTAGAGGTCCGTAGTCTTTCGTATCGACGGTATCTATATGACCCAGTAGTATGAGCGTTGATGTACTCTGCCCATGCAGAAAGGCATATGCATTTTGGCGACCGTAGGTATCGCCCTCAAGAGGGTCAAGCCCGCAGGAGGTGTATTTATCCTTCATATCGCCTTCACAAAGAAGGTGTAACACTTCCTGCGCAACTCGAAGCTCCCCCTCACCAGGGCTGACGCTGCGAATGCTTACCAGGCGTTGCGTGTAATACTGTACACTTTTGTACCAGTTCTGCTCTGCTCTATTCTGTTCAGGCATTCACACTCCATGCACTGGCTTGAGCGAGAGGGGCAAGAGCAGTTGCGTCAAGTTGTAAATCGACGGCTCCGAGCAGCTCTTGTGTTTGCTTCACTGACGTTGCGCTGACAATTGGAGCTGTAACGCTTGGCCGTGCAAGAATCCATGCTAATGCGACTTGCGTTGGAGTAGCATTATGCTCGGCAGCGATGCGCTCAACTTGTTCCAGTATGGCGAAACCTCGCTCGTTCATATATCGCGATTGAACGCTTTGCGCCCGTCCACCTGCTGGCACGGCCTGATTGGAGCGATATTTTCCTGAGAGGAAGCCGCTAGCGAGCGAGGAGTAGGTGATAACGGCTAGTTTTTGCTCAATGCAGAGTGGTTCCAGATCGCGCTCGTATGCCTCGCGGTTGACCAGGTTGTATGGGGGCTGTAGGCATTCGTAACGGACGTAGCTGTGCTCATCACTCACTTGCAAGGCTTCCCGGAGTCGAGCGGCGGTGTAGTTGGAGGCTCCTATGTAGCGAACCTTGCCCTGACGCACGAGATCCTCAAAGGTCTGCATCGTTTCTTCAAGTGGAGTATCCTGGTCATCATTATGTGACTGGTAGAGGTCGATGTAATCGGTTTGTAGGCGTCGGAGTGATGCCTCGACCTCCTCCATGATATAGCGACGCGAGAGACCCTGTGCATTAGGGCCGGTACCCATGCGGCTTCCGACCTTTGTTGCAAGAACGATACGATCTCGGTTGCCGCGTATTCTCATCCATTTGCCAAGAATGGCCTCGGACTCGCCACCTGTATGACCTGGAACCCAGGTGGAGTAGACATCAGCAGTGTCGATAAAGTTACCTTCTCCCTCGACGTAGGCATCAAGTACTGCAAATGAGGTCGCCTCGTCGCACGTCCATCCAAACACGTTACCTCCGAGACAGATGGGAGCAACCTCTACGTTGGTTATACCGAACTTCCGCATTAACATAAAAAGCTCCTTTGTTCTCACAAATATGTCGTGTACACTACTGTACAACAACACTCCGAGCCTCTGCAAAGTAATGGTCCGTCTTTCTGACTGGATTACTTGTGCTTATCCCAGCGGATCGTATGTTCCAGCACCATAGCCAGCAGGATGCCCATTACAAGTCCACTTTGTAACAAGGGACGCATAATAGCGGGGATACTATTGAACGCGGTAGGTGGTATGGTCGCGAGCGCAAGTCCAAATAACACTGGTGTTGCAAGACGATAAATAGTTTTGTACGAGAACTTCATTCCTTCAATGGTGCTTAAGGCTGTGCCAAACAACTGTAGATATGCCACGAACAAAACCGCGTCGCCGACGCTGACTGGTAGCGATGCGAATAGCTGTCCGAGAATCGGTACGGCTCCAAGAAGGATAAAGAGTGCTGCGCCGATGAGGAAAGACTTGCGGTCAAGAAGACGAGTCGCGCGTAGAAAACCAAGGGAGGAGGTGTAAGGAGCATAAGGGACAAGTCCAAGCACACCAGCGATGATGGAACTGAGGCCGGTAACGACAAATGAGCGAGCGTAATGCTTGGAAGAGATGGATGTGTCGAACTGGGCTTCCGCACCCTCAAGTGTTGCGTATGTGTTGCTCAGACTGATGAGTCCAGTCAACACGATAGCCGCAACCACTCCAGTATTGAAGGTGAGGTCACCCCAGGGGAAGATGGCAAACAAGCTGCTACCAGCTGGTGCAAGTCCTTGTGTGTGACCTGGAAACAGTACGAGAAAGGTTACCCAGCCAATAATGATACCAATTAAAAGTGCGAAGTTGCTTACAAGCCCACGGCCCCATATGCTAAGTATCAGTACCAGGACAACGAGTCCTACAGAAAGCAGTGCAATACCCGGTTGAATGATAGGGCCATCTGCTAAGCCGAGCATGCCTTTGAAGAAAATCTGGGTTAGCTGTGCTGCCAGCAGGAAATAAAAGGTACTCGTTACAACCGGATTGAACAGGCGACGAAGTGTCCAGCCTACTCCCAGGACTCCCAACACGATAATGAGAACTCCTGAGATGATAATCCCCGCTTCGAGGTTGCCTCCCAGCGCCCGCAACGATTGCCCCGACGACTGCGCGCTTGCGGCCAGGCTGAGTATCACTCCCCACCATAGTCCTGCCGGTCCTTCCATGAGGGGCAAGCGATGCCCTACTAGCGCCTGGAGGATGCATGCGATGCCTGTGTAGATGAATGCTCGCTCGAGGGAGGCTGTGACCACGGCAGGAGAGAGGTGGAAGGCATGCCCAATAGAAATAGGAATAACGACGACATTGGCAAACATAAAGAAGAGCCACTGAACTCCGGCTAGTACAGTTGCAGTAGGGGTGATAAGAGTGTTGCTACGAACGGGATGCATACGCCTTCCTTCCACATACAAAAACAATTTTCCCTTACTCTAACACATTCCAGGGTCTTCATTCTTAGATAAGGGAAAGAGTAGAAGGTAACTATGGAAGGAGTTAATCATTAGGGCAGCAAGCCTGGGGGCAAGAGTTTAGTGCAAGTCGTAAAGATACCTCGTCACGGCATGTCTAAATCCTTTTGGGTGAGGTGTTCTCTTCGTAGCAGATAATGTCCCTATCCATGTCCTTAGCGGCTCACTCCCATGAATTGCATGCCTATTTTCGGAGAGAACCTATTTCGGCAAGTTCTTTCTCCGTAGGTGAAGATGGCTGTTCCGACTCAGCTACCATACAAACCGAACAGATATGCACCTCTGGTTGGTCGGAGAGTAAGAGAGCGATCTGGGAGATGGATCATTACAAGGCGCAACATGGGAGTATGATAGTGACCAATCAACGAGACGAACGCCTCTTCGTCTCCATGTCGTAATTTCTCAAGGAGTAGATGATCGTCCGTAGGAAGTCCAAAGCTTGTGAGGCGAGCGTCCTGGGCTTCTTGCTGAAGAATTGACCAATTAGGAGAGGATGCCAGTCGGTGAATTTCTTCACTCATCTCATTCTACCTTCAAATATCTCAATGTTTCTGTAACACTGTAGGAAACTACTTATTGAATGGTTTCTCTTCCGTATGTTTGCTCATATTTCACGTTGCTACATACCGTTTGATTTCAGATAAATAAAATTGTCTCAAGCAGCTCTAGATGTGGCTTGAGACATAGTAGAAGGTCCCGAAAGGGAGACCTTGCTTAATCTGTTCACAGTGGTGGTTGCTGTCAATTGCTGTACAAGCAGTGTAAAAGCAAAAAAACACTAAGTCATACGCTAGCTACACTTTTATAGACTCGAGTGTTTAACTATCTTAAACTAGTGAAAAATTCGCTCACCTTACAACGAAATCCTGGCAAAAGTGAGCTTTCTAATATGTCGGTCTCATCAAGTGTCTTGTCAAGCTCAAGTACGGCATCCTGGCGTCGATAAACTTCAAGATTTCGCTCTCGCCAGTTCACGATCCAATATTCCTTTGCGTTACGGCGTGAATACAATTTGAGCTTACCTTCACGGTCTCGCCGTTCGTTCTCCAAACCTGGGGAAAGCACTTCAACGACGAGTTCAGGAGAAGTATGCAATTTCCTATCCGCTTGCAATGCAGTTTTTAATCGCTCTTGACTAATCCAAACCACATCAGGGATAACATTGTTATCAGCAGTAAAAACGATTCCTGGCGCAAAATTTGCTATACCCGCTCCTGTTTGTCTACTCCAATCACGAAGTAAAGCGAATATTTCACCACAGACAAACTGATGTTCCCAGTCTGCTTGTCTTGACCCGTACAATTCTCCATTAATAATCTCGTACTGGCTGCCGTCGTCTGGTAGCAATTCCAAGTCACGTATTGTCCAGCGTAGTGTTTCCATAGTTTCTCTCTCGGCTTCTTTCATCTTGGACAAGTTGTTGAGCATATTGTAACATATCTATAAGAAATGCCCAAGTCCTGTAGATATTTTTACAAGGCGTGATAATAAAAACGGACAGGGTGACTACTGTGGTCATCCTGTCCGTTTTTATTATCATGCCTTAGATTTCTCGACTACTTTGTAGTATTCACTTTTACACTATGAGCCTTCGCATGCTCGGCTTTCGGCAGGTTCAGCGTCAAGATACCATCGCTATACTGTGCCTCAGCACGCTCCGCGTTGATAGGAGATGGCAGGGTGAAGGACTGCTGATACTGTCCAGACTGGAAACCGTGCCACAGGGCTGTTGCGCCTTCTGGTACCTGCACGTATGTTGTCCACTTCAAGCTCAACATGTCCTGTTGTGCTGTGATATCCACATCCTCTGGTTTGACGCCTGGTACGGGAAGTTGGAAAATGAACCCTTCTGCTGTCTCGAACAAGTTCGCCCCTGTGCCACGATTGCTCACAAGTCCACCAATGTTGGGAGAGATGAAGCTATCCGCGAAGAGGCGATCCATAGCGTCGCGGAGTGAAACGGCTTCGTTAAATGGGTTGTAGCGAGTGATGTTTGCCATTGTCGTATCTCCTTTCTCTCAAAAAAAGAAGTAGTATTGAGTGGGTTCACTTGAACCTCCCTCATGTATCTTTCTTCTACTGGTCACAGTATATCCACTTCTATGTTAGAAGAACGTATGCAAAACGTTAGAGATATGTTAGAGATTTTGCAATGTGTCAAGTTTCATCCACTAGCTAACTGTTATCTCCTTCACTTTTGCTATACGGTACAAGTCATTATCAGCAAATACAAATGCCCAAGTCTGTGCCTCAACTGCACAGACTTGGGCGTTTCTACAACGGTTTAAGTGTACTTTGATGTAGGAGTTACACTGCTACTTTATTAGGTGGAGGAATACGACGTCCCAACTCTTGAGCAATCATAATCCAGCTAGCTATAGCATCTTGTCCTTGTTTGACGGCCTCTTCGTAGGTTGCTCCATGTGTTCTACATCCTGGTAGTTCTGGTACGGTCACAATGTACGCTTGGTCTTCGTCGCTCCACTGGATATTCATTGAGTAGTGCTTGGTGTCCATGTTACCTCCTTTTCAGGCGTTCGAGGACTTTCCGAACATCCTTTATCTGATATGGTTTTGCATCGTCGCCGTCTTTACCAGATAAAGTTATTTCTTCTTCTGGTAGTGCTAAGTGTGTCCATACGGTATGACTTCCCTTGCCAGATCATTGCGCCATCTTCAGAAAGCACACGCCTATATATTTTACCTATTGTAACACGCGCCCCGATAAATCCAGATATTATCATGAAGTCGCTCTAATGGTGGCTTCATGTGTTGAAAGGATAGCTACTAGTTCCTTTGGAAGAAACTAACAAGTCCAATGAGAAGTCCAGCGAGGACAATGGTGCACATGTACTTACTTTCAAGGATAAAGTCTTCCTAGAAGATAAAGCGTCTTATTATACGACGCAAAAGGAGAAGACAAGTACAAAAAGTATGGGCCTCGATCTTCAATCACCATTTCAGAGGCAGGCTTGTCACCAGCAAACAATCGAGCAAGGCGTTCCCGTTCGGCTTGCTCCTCCGCAGACAACGGTTGTGGTGTTGCGAGAGTGAGAAGCTTCCCTTCGCGGTATAACTTCTCCGCAAGTTCGCGCCCTGTGATCGGGTGTTTTTCTTGTGACGATGATCGTAAATGTTGCACCATAATGTCATGCAGAAGCATTTCAGGCTGCTTTCCATTCTTAGCTGCTTCTGCGCTAAGTTCTGCGTATTCTTGATCGGTCAAGGTGACGGTCATTTGGTAAGACATGAATATATCTCCTCGCACAGGATATGGACACTCGACATTAGTATATCATTCTAATGGTAGTGAGGAAGGAAAATATTTGTTAGCTTGTTAGCGAGGAAATATCTGTAAGTGGTTGCCAGCGGAACTAACGGGAGTCTGTTTATCCGCAAGACAAGCATGTAGTAGGGTGTCAAATTGTGCCATTAAGATTGACTTATCACTACAATTATATTCTTCTCTTTAACCAGCGTCAAGCTTGGTTTTTTCTTATAAGTTTTAGGGAAGTGAATTGTCTTAGGAAGAATCGGCATACCAGAGAATGCTACGTCCCAGACACAAGAACGGATGAGAACCGGAACGATGATACACATGTCGGCAGCAGCCCGACTTTTAGCCTTCCCCAATTCCTTCTTACAATCAGCGTTAGCGAGATAATCTGCACTGACGAGGGGGAGAAAGATACGGGCCACGTTCAGATTATACTCAATTTGAAGGTCCTTGCTAATGCCGAGGCTATAATCACCTTTCCATAAAGAGATTATGCCCTGGTCCACAAATTGTTCCAATTGCATAAGTAGGTTTTCTTTAGGAACTTTATCTTTAGGCGCCGCTGAAATAAAGATGTGAACATGTCCAGTTTCTCCACGAGCCTGCTTATGCATAAACTTTTCGATGTAAGGAAGAGGTTGTAGCATGACAGGGTTTGCTTTTCTCTCGGCTACTAATTGTTCAAGCTCCCGACGCTGTTGCGAGGTCAGACTTGCTAGCCAGCGCTGGTTCGGCTGAAATGTTTGTCCGGTTGCCAGTTCTGGAAACGTCTGGAACACAGTAGTTGTTGGGATGGCTCTTCCTCCCATGTCACTGTCAGGTTTACGGCTCGTCTGAACAACACCACACACAGCTCCTGTGCGAAAATTCAATAGTGGTGCTCCACTCAATCCTGGAGCCGCCTGGCCCTCTTTGAACTTCAGCAGAGGCTTTTGATCATCAATCCAACTTTTGCCTTCATAGACAAATGTCGCCTCATCTCCACTTTGATAAAGCAAGATGTAACCATAACTATATAGTTTGTCATCGTAAGTGACTCTATCATCTAGGTAGACATATGGATACTCAGGATACTGAACCATGTCTATCTGTAACAACGCCAGATCAGGGTAGAGATTATCGCGAAGACCAACGGCATCTTTGACAGGAAATCGCTCCAGCAAAAATTGTTGGAGCGAGGCTTGGCCGATGAATTGATCATTCCACGAATATACTTCGATCGGCAGGCTTTGTTTAAAAGCCCCCTCAACGACATGAGCGCAAGTAATAATCAAGCCAGGCGCAACAAAAGAGCCTGTACCCGTTCTGTGCCCGTCTACTGATAGGCTTACTGTACACTGTTTAAGTAATTCGCGCATCTCCATAACATATTTCTCATTATTATGGTGTAGTTGGAGGAGTAGTCGGTGACGGCTTTTCCCACTCCAGAGTAATCTTGAGGTTCGCCTTGCCTGATCCCTGTACCAACAAGGCACTTACCTTACCCGTGCTGGCAGCGATCTCAACGCCAAACTCCACGCTGGCTTTCTCAGTATTATACCTTTGTATAGCCATTCCTGACTCAAGCTGGCAGTTTGGTGATGCAAAAAAATCGGCACTTATGAGAGAAAGGAATATACGAGCTGCATTCAAATGTTTTGTGCTTTCAAGGTCCCTGTCAATACCTAGCTCTTCCCCTGCCCAAATGGAGATCTTTCTGCTATCAAGTAACGGTCTCAACTGTTTTACCAGCGACCCCTTTGGAATCTCGTCTTCAGGTGCCCAGGAAATGAAAATGTGAACAGGCTCGGTTTCCGGATGGGACGTGGAGCGAACATTTTTCTCAAGTTGAAGAGGGGATTGCTGTGCGTCAGCGTCCGATTTAGTTTTCTTTTCAGTAATTGGTTGTATTCCTAGGGAGCGTACAATCTTCTCAAGTATGCTCACAAGCTCCGTCTCAGACTCATACCAGATAGAAGTAATCTTCTTTTCCTCCAGGGATTGCTGGGGCTTTCCTTCAACCAATATTATGTACTGGTTTGGCTTAGGCGTGGATCTAAAGATGGTTTTATTAGCGAGCAAGCCTTTTAGGTCGGGTTCATCCGGTTCAAACCCGATGAGCAGGATAGGTGAATCTAAAAAAATATCTTCTAAAGCCTCAACCTCTTGAGAATCGGTATTTTTGTTTATCCAATCTTTAAGGTAGCGATCTCCTAGATTTAAAGAGGCTGGATGATAGACATCACCGAGGAGCTTCAGAATGAATTTTTGCTCTGCCTGTTTGGAATTTCTCGCCACTAGATATTCTTGTCTGGCATTGTCTATCAATGTTAAGTCGAATGTGGCGAGATGAAGTTCATAGACTCGCAGGTAAGCATCTTCGATAAAGGTGTCGTAGTTAGTCGTGCAATACCCACAGAAGGGTATTTGAGCCAACAGAAGATGTACATCTCCTGCTTTCGCTTGGTTGCATAACATTATATTCCTGAGATGTTTCTGTAACGGAGATTGTGACTCATCTTTAGCTTTTAGATATTCTTGAAGTTTGTAGCCTGCATCGAAGAGAGACTTCCTGATTAATTTGTCAAGCTCTTTTTTTCTAGGATGGCAAACTTGATCTGAAGAGACTTCCTTGGGATAATGGCGTAGTTTGGTCAAAGCGTGCAAAGTACGCGATGATAAAGTCACGCAATTCACGCGCGGCAACAGAGAGGTAGCG